>Ga0075426_10000266_pt1 | contig 34712 bp, 33 predicted proteins | sample SoiMethybrSBSTD5_FD_75304 | JGI IMG/M metagenome (GOLD analysis project Ga0075426, IMG submission 75304) | Bulk soil microbial communities from a Populus tree surrounding site in Tennessee, USA - Soil MetaG P. TD hybrid SBSTD5 | ecosystem: Environmental > Terrestrial > Soil > Tree plantation... | reverse complement strand
GCTTCCAATGAACGCGCAATACTCGCGCCGCAACCTCCGGTTCCTTCTAAACCGGACTCGGTCGAATCCACCAAACCAGGTTCGACGCAGGAACCGGCTAGCGTTGTGAAGGCGATGCCGGTGCAAACAAAACGAACTTCTAACAGGCGGCTGAAGTCGAATTACCAGAACAGCGAAGTCGCGACGGATTTTCTCCCCTTAACCTTCGTAGCTGATTCGGCGGCGCAGGAAAGCGGTCACGTCGTGCGGGTAAGAGTCCCGCGATCGGCGCTTATCGCTTTTGGCGTGCCGATGAACGTCGAGCGCGCGGGCGAGTTCATAATGGCCGACGTCATGATCGGAGATGACGGGCTCGCGCGCGCGATACGGTTCGTACAATAAGGGAGGCATGATGCAAGAAAGGGCGGATCACCACCAGACCAGGAGTGACGAAAGACTTGCTTTGCTTTTCATTTTCTTCTGTATCGCATGTGTCGCGCTTACAGGAGTGTTCCTAATGGCCTATGTCTATTGGGATTTTCAATAGACTGCAATGATTTATCGATAAAGGAGGACTCGATGATGTTAGTTAGAAGACAAAGTTTAATGATTATGACCGGCTGTTTGATAACATTGCTGGTCAGCGGTGTAGCGATTGTGGCGCAGGACACGACCCCACCGCAGCCAAGACACCACGATATGTCGGCCGCCGGCGCGCAGGGACCCGGTCACCGGGGCCACTTCCATGACTCAACTTTCAGTTTCGTAGGCTCAGAGATGCGCTTCGGCGGCAAGACTGTGACCGGGGCGCCTTACTCTGCAACGGCGGTGACCGAGAGCGTTCAAGTGCTAGGCGATGGAAATCACATAACGCGCTCGAGCTCGTCTAACGTCTACCGCGACAGCCAGGGACGCACCCGCGTCGAACAAACGGTTGGCGCCATCGGCCCGTTTGCAGCGACGAGCGATGCGCCGAAGAGGACTTATATTCACGATCCGGTGTCCGGCTCTCAGTATGTGCTCGACGCGAGCACTCGCACCGCGACCAAGATGAAGACATTCAGCGGTCATCATCCCGATCATCACCCGCCTTCATCGGCTGACGCGAAGACCGAATCGCTCGGCACCCAGACGATCGAAGGCGTCCAAGCTGAAGGAACACGTACAACAATTACGATTCCCGCTGGAAAATTTGGCAACGACCAGCCGATGCAGATCGTCCATGAAACTTGGTACTCGCCTGATCTTCAGGTGACGGTGCTGAGCAAACACACCGATCCGCGAATGGGCGAGCATACCTATCGTTTGACGAATATAAATCGCAGCGAGCCTGCGCAATCACTTTTCACCGTGCCGGCTGACTACAGCGTGTCGGAGCGGTCTTTCAATCGCGGACCTGGCGGCGGACCGAGCAAAGGGCCGAACAAGGTCAACGATAATTAGGCCGGACAATCGTTCGAAGTATTTTTTCTGTGTGGAGGTAAACAGCACAATGAAGAAGTTTTCAATTGGGTTCACCCTGGTTCTATTGTTATTGACGGGTGTTTGGGCCGCAAGTGCGGCGTCCGCCAATTTCTCGGGAAGCTGGGTGTTGGATAAATCGAAGAGCGAGGGTCTGCCGCCACAGTGGCAGAACCTTGAAAGCTACACGATGGTGGTCAGTCAGGACGTCAAGCAGCTCACCGTCGAAAACAAAATCGTGGCCGCGGCCCGACCGATGGGCGATCAAGGCAGTTCCGAGCAGGGCACTGCTCGCGGAAACGGCGACGGCGCCGGCCCGGGTCGGGGAAATGGTGGTTTCGGCAGGCAAGGTCGTGGCGGAAGAGGCGGAGGCTTCGGAATGGGCATGCCCGCAGCTACTTACAAGCTTGACGGAACTGAAACGAAGATCGAATCAACCGGACGAGGCGGCGGCGCTACTCTGAAGGCGGAACTCCAAAGCGACGGCAATGTGTTGTTGCTTACCAACACGCGCACATTCAATTTCCAGGGTAATGAAGCTACGCGGACCACGCGCGAGCGATGGGAGTTGGGCGACGGTGGAAAGACGCTGACGGTGAAGCGCTCGACGGACACTCCTCAAGGCACACGCGAATCCACGCTTGTGTTCAATAGACAATAACTGCCCGACGAAGAGCGCGAGCTTTCAGGACCCGCGCTCTTCGCCTTTCCTCATCTCCCCGGTGTGAGTCGAAATGAGAAGTTTGTTTGCTCGTATATTGATCTTTTTTGCAGTCCTTGGCCCGATCTGTTCGGTCAGAGCGCAGACTGGCGCTTCTTTAAGAGGCCAGGTCTATGATGAGCGCGGGGCTGTGATCTCCGGCGCTCGAGTAACGCTCACTTCAGCTGACGGCAAGAAGCGCACTGCCACCTCGGGTGCAGGCGGCGACTTCACGATCGCAAATGCGCCGGCCGGTACTTATAACCTGACCGTTGAATTCAAAGGCTTCGAAACCCACGTCGAAGAAGGCTTGCAGGTTCCGACCGCGTCTGCATTAAAGATTACGTTGACCGTCGCGCCGCTCAAGGCTGAAACTGAGGTGAATGCCGACAGTTCGGGCATTTCAGTCGAGCCGGATCAAAACATGAGCGCGATAGTGCTCGACGAAAAAATGATTATGGACCTGTTGCCGGACAACGAAGACGACATGCTCGAGTTCTTGCAGTCGCTGGCGGGACCGGGCGCCGGAGGAGCAACCGGCGGACAGGGCGGCCCGCAAATCTACATCGACGGATTCCCCGGCGGACGCTTGCCGCCTCGCGAATCGATCCTGCAAATCCGGATCAATCAGAATCCGTTGTCGGCTGAATACGCGCATCCGGGAATTGGACGTATCGAGATCATAACAAAGCCTGGCACCGAGCAATGGCACGGAAGCGCGGGCTTCAATTTTAGGAACTCGGCCGTCGACGCTCGCAACGCGTTTGCGCTGACGACGCCGGACCTTTTTTCCAGGCGGTACTCTTTTACTTTGAGCGGTCCGATTATCAAAAAGAAGACGTCGTTCTTTCTCAACGCCGAGCAGCGAACCGTAGACAGCGACGCGATCGTCAACGCGATTACACCAAGCGGACCGTTTGTAGCCAATGAGCCTTCGACGGTTGAGAGCCGCTTTTTGGGTTTGCGCATCGGTTCAATGCTCAGCAAGAGAAACACGCTCAACTTTGGTTATAATTATCATCAATCTGAGCGTGTCAGCAACGGCGGCGGCTTCGAGCTTCCCGAGCGGGGCTTAACTTCCGATAACACGAATCACAGCTTCACCCTCTCGGAAACCTTCGTCGTCAACTCAAGCTTGATTCACGAGGCACGTTTGCGGTGGCAGCACGAAGAGAGCACGGCAACTGCGAAAACCTCGGGCGTGTCGGTAAACGTGCTGGACGCGTTCAGCAGCGGTGGATCGTCTTGTTGTCCAAGTGACTTGAAACAAAACCAGCTCGACTTTCAAGACTATCTGAATTACACGTATAAGAAACACACTCTGCGGGGCGGGCTTCAGCTCGAGTACGAGAATCACAGCGACCTCTCGTCGAGCAACTTCAACGGTTCGTACACTTTTTCTTCGCTCGCTCAATACGAGGCCGTTCTTGCCGGGGCGCACACCGATCCCAACGATCCAACGAGTCCACTCGTGCGTCCAACCCAGTTCACGATCAATCTCGGGAATCCGCGGTTTAGATACGGCCAGTACGAAGCTGCGCTGTTTCTGCAAGACGACATTCGGCTTAATCCGAACCTGACTCTTTCAGCCGGGCTGCGGTATGAATTCCAGTCGCACTTGCAGGACAAGCTTAATTTCGCGCCTCGACTTGGAATCGCCTGGTCTCCGACAAAAGATCGTAAGACGACCGTGCGGACCGGCGCGGGGATTTTTTTCAACCGGCTTACCGGGAGCTTGTTCGAGAACACTCTGCGCTTCAACGGAACCGATCTACAGAGCATCATCATCCGTAATCCAATCTTTGATTTGAACAACCCGTTGGCAGCGAATCCGGGAGCGACCGTCAGTCTGGCCCGCTCCATCGTGCGATCGCTCGACACAAACCTGCAAGCGCCTTACACGATCCTGACGCAGAGCAGCATCGAGCATCAGTTCCCGTGGGGTATGACCGGTTCGCTTACCTACGTGTTCGCTCGAGGCGTTCACTTTTTCCGGTCGCGAAACATCAATGCGCCATTGCCCGGGACGCTGGTCAGGCCCGATCCAAGCGAAGGAAACATCTATGAGCTCGAGTCGACGGCGAACTCGCGATACAACGCTTTCATGTTTCGCGCCGATCGACGCTTTGGACGCAACTTTTCAATCTTTGTAAACTACACGCTCTCTTGGACGCGAAGCGATGCTGATGGTCCTCAATCTCTTCCGGCAAACAGTTACGATCTTCATCCGGAATGGGGTCCGGCTGCGACTGATCGCCGGCACTTCCTGAACATCCTGGGTTCGTGGACGCTTCCACAGGGTTTCCGTTTGACTCCGATCATTCAGGCGGTTTCCGGCGGACCTTTCAATATCACGACGGGCTCGGATGACAACTTCGATACGGTAATCAACGATCGACCTGCAGGGATCAATCGCAATTCAGATCTGCCGGCGAGTCTTTATCCGTTGATTCCGAATCGTTGTATCTCGGGTTGCGGTCCAGGGCAGACGCCGGTTCTATTGCGAGACTTTCTTGAGCTTAACCATCCGAACGGTGTGCACGCGGTCGGGCCCGGCTCGTTCAATGTCAATCTGAGCGTAAGCAAAACGTTTGGCTTCGGGCAGGGCGGCGGTAGAATGGCTCAGAACGCCGGTGCCCAGGGAGACGCCGGACAGAGCGAAGGCAGCGACCAGAGCGTTGGTCCTGCCGGTCCCGGAGCAAATCCCGGGGCGGGCCCGGGCGGCGGCGGGCGCGGTGGCGCAGGCGGGTTTGGTGGCCGCGGTGGAGGTGGCTTCGGAGGTCGAGGGGGCGGCGGTGGCTTTGGAGGCCGCGGCGGACGCAACAACAGCTCGAACGAAGGTTCGCGATATAACATACAACTTTCGGCGCAGATCACGAACCTGTTCAATCACATCAACCCCGGCCCGATCCCAGTCAGCGGCGTGCTGACATCACCGTTCTTTGGACGCTTGAATAGCGCGGCAGCGGCGCGTCACATAGACTTCAGTTTGCGGTTTAGTTTCTAACCTGGAGTAAAGGTCCGTTCATTCGCGGTTGCTCAACGCGAATGCCGGTCGGTTGAATTCATGAAGAAACGAATCGGCACAGCGATAGTGATTCTGTCCGTCGTCGCGGGCCTCGGCTTCATCATCAAGCTCATTGCAGCTCGAAAAGATGCAAAGGCAAATGCTTTTCGCATCACCTATCTCGACTCCAATTTTGAGGGAGCTCCGGAGAAGGCTGATTGGCTGGTTTCTTCTGACGAAGATGACTCGTTTCTGGGTGACATTTTGGACCGGGTATTTAACGGATACGGAGGGTTGTCAGACGAGGCAAAGAGCGTTGAGATTTTGAAGTATGTCTCGAGTACCCTCGCGCTCAAAGCAAATGACGGCTCCGCAACCAAGATCATTCGCGATGGATTCGCTCTATGCGGGGGCAAGTCCCATGTATTCGTGACGCTGTGTCGTGAAGCCGGGCTGCCCGCGCGGTATGTCGGGTCGATGAACATGCCTGAGCTTCGAAGCCACGCGATCAGCGAAGTCTTTTACGACGGCAAGTGGCATCTTTACGATCCCACGTTTGGGATCTTCTTCTATTCGAAGCCGGAATTCGATCGTACGGGATACGTGATTTCATTTCACGACCTGATCGCTGACCCATATGGATGGAGCCCGTTCACGGTTGTGCCAAAGACCGGGACCGGCCGATACGACGAAACCGTTAAAGCATTTCCGGTAACAAGGGTCGATCCTGCCTATTTGGCCGAACAGGGGGAGGAATCGGTCGAGTCATACCGGAAAGACCTGGTCGAAGCGTATCCGATTGCTTACGGGAGCGACGACATGGTTTCCTATCCGATCGACGCGAACCTTCAGGACGCGACCAGCCAGTGGTTCGGATATCTCGACGAAAATGATACGGACCTGGCGAGTTACGAAGTTCGCTTTTCAGGAAGTCATTACGTTGGAAACGGAGTGCCGCCGTCGTTTCACACCTGGGTCGTGAAGGCGCCCGCTTATTCGACGATCAACATTGAGTACTACAGCGTGAAGCACAACCCGCCCAAGCTGCGTCTTGTGCCCTTGAGAGCCGCGAAAGTTGTAGACAGCAAGTACGAAGATGATAAGGTGACGTTTACGGTCTACGTCAACGACAGCGAAGCGGTTCTTTCGGTGTACTGTCCGGGAGCTTCGTTCGATGTTGATGCAATGCACATCTGCCGGTGAATTCGCGTCACGCTCTGGATGACCACGCCGCGAAGAACCGCGGGGCTTGTTGCGGCAGCTCTCGCACCAGCAACTCTTCTACTTCGGAAGACGATTTCAACTTCATTGCTTCCTTCATGAGTGACTTGACGCGATCATACTCGATCGATCGAATTGCATTTTTAACCAGCGGGATCGATCCCGGCACAAGGCTCAGGGTACGAATGCCGAGCCCGATGAGTGCGATCGCCTGCAGCGGATCAGCGGCCATCTCACCGCATAACTCGAGCGGCACTTGCGCAGCTTCGGCGACGCGCACCAGATGCCCGATCGTGCGCAGTATCGCTGGATGAAGCGGTTGATAAAGGTAGGCGACGTTCTCGTTCGCGCGATCGACCGCGAGAATGTATTGGATCAAATCGTTGGTGCCCACACTCAAGAAGTCAGCTTCGCGCGCGAACAGGTCGGCCATCAGGGCGGCCGCCGGCACTTCTATCATGACGCCGATCGGCAAGTGTGCGTTGTGTTCGATTTGAGCATCCGCCAATTCTTGTTTCACTTCGGCTATGATTCGCTTTGCTTCGCGGAGTTCTGTGATTGTGCAGATCAACGGCAGCACAACGCGGAGATTGCCTCGCAAATTCGCGCGAAGAATTGCGCGGAGCTGCGTTCGAAAAATGTGTTCTACCTTCAGCGAAAGCCTTATCGCTCGCAAACCAAGCGCAGGGTTCTGCTCGGTTTCGAATCCGCCAAGCGTCAGCTTATCTCCGCCAAGATCAAACACTCTTATGTTCGCGCCGAACTCTCCGGCCGCATCGGCAAGTTTGCGGTAGACCTCGTACTGTTCCTCCTCGCCGGGAAGATCAGGCAGCCTGTTCAAAAACAAAAACTCTGAACGGTAAAGACCGATCCCTTCAGCTCCGAACAAGGCCAGCGAATCGATCTCGGTAGGCAGCTCGACGTTCGCTCGAAGAGTCATCCGTACGCCGTCGATTGTTTCGGCGGCTTGAGAGCCCACGGCGTCGTCGTGTCGATTGCTCCTGTCGTTATCACGCTTCTGGATGTAAGACTTCAGCACTGATTTGGTCGGACGCAAAATGACTTCGCCGGCCGCTCCATCGACGACAATCAGGTTGCCGGTCTTCGCAACGCGAGTCACATCGTGCAGTCCAACGACCGCGGGAATGTTGAGCGAGCGAGCTATGATCGCCGAATGAGCCGTCAGTCCGCCGGTGTTAGTCGCAAACCCGAGGACGTGCCCGAAGTCCAGCTCCGCTACCGTTGAAGGCCAGATGTTTTTTGCGACGATGATTACATCCTGATCGAGCTTCGATAAATCAAACTTGTCGTGTCCCGATAGAATGGTGAGCAGGCGAGTGGCGACGTCTTCCAAATCCGAAGTGCGCTCGCGAAGGTAGGGATCGCTCACCTGTTTGTAGACGGCAATCGCTCGATCCGCTACCGAGCGGACAGCCCATTCAGCATTGACTCGGCGTGTCCGAATTTCGCTTTCAAGCTCCTGAATGAATCGCAAGTCTTCGAGCATCAGCAGGTGCGCGTCAAGAATAAAGGAGTGTTTGAATCCGAGTTCTTCGGCGAGACGCAGCTTGATATCGCGAAGTTGATTGCGAGCTTCTTCGAGCGCCTCGCGCAAGCGCCGAACTTCCATTCGAGCCTGCGCCGCGGACACTCCGATGTAATAGAACTGATGACGGCCGCGCTCGTCGAGTCTCAGCACTCGACCGATTGCGATGCCGGGGGAAGCGGCAACGCCTTGCAGTCTCAGATCGCGTGAGCGAGTCACGCTAGAAGACGCCATCCGGGATTTCCTCTCCGAATTTGTGCTCGACCAATTCGGCTAGCGCGCTTATTGCGCGCTCGTCGTCTTCACCATCAGTCTTGATTATAAGACAAGTTCCGCACGGGGCGGCAAGCAAAAGAACACTGAGTATGGACTTGCCGTCGGCTTCATCGCCGGTGTCTTCGCGAATGAGATGCACGCTGCTTGTGAACTGCGAAGCCCGCCGCACGAGTTGCGCAGCCGCGCGAGCATGAAGCCCGAGTCGGTTGGAGATTGTGACAGTTCGCTGCTGCATTCAGTTGTTCCAACGCACCTCAGAGTGCGCTATGGGAGACAGGATAGGCAACGACTAACACGGATTCCTCCCACAGATTGCTCAAGAGAAATGACTGAAGGTCGGCGCTGTAACTGACAGCCTCTTTGCGATCTGCACGCCTGGTCCAGTTCAAAGGAAGGTCGCAGTAGATCAAGCTGATCCGATCGTCGACGGTCTCGTTGGTTTTCGATAAGTAATAACCGGCTGCGTTTTGGATAACGGTGCAGCCGCCGTGCAGATGGGTGAACTCCTGGATGACCCAGTCTAGGGTGTCCTGATAAGCGACTTCATAGCGGACTGGCAAATACACTTCAACGCGAATTCTTTGAGCGAAGCTCGGCAAGGCGCTCTTTCCTCCACTCCGCTATTCTCTTCAAACGCCGACGAAACTCAGCATCGGAAATCTCCTGCTTAGGAGGCTTCTTCGCAAAGCTGTTGCGAGGTATTACGTGCTCCTTGTTTTTCATGGAACCCTCCGGCGTTGATTATGCTGTTCATCGAAGTTCATATCAAGCGGACTGAAGTCGGTACTGTTCTCATGTGTTTAACTTATCAGCTCAACGTCCGTGGATCTGCTGCATCACGCAAGCCGTCCCCAAGGAAGTTCCAGGCCATCACCGCAAGAAAAATAAATATGCCGGGAATAAGCACCCACGGAAAATCGTTCAGGAAGCGATTGTTCTGCGCCGCGACCAGCATGTTGCCCCAACTGGCTTCGGGCTCTTGTATGCCGACACCCAAAAACGAAAGGGCGACTTCGCTAAGAATGAAGAAGGGCACCGATAGCGTCGCAGTCACGATGACGAACGAGAATGTGTTAGGCAAGATGTGCCGAACTATTATTCGCGAATTGCTGAAGCCCATCGCTCGCGCGGCAATCACGTACTCATGTTCCTTCAGTGACATCACCATCCCGCGAATCACTCGAGCTTCAGTTGCCCATCCGATGAAAGCGAGAATGATCACTATGATGAAGTAGATCTGAACCGAGCTCGTGCCCGCGCCGAAGAGTTGTCGAAGGATCAAAATAAAATACAAGCTTGGCAGCGCCAGCAGCACTTCGACCGTTCTCATAAGAGCGAAGTCAGTAGCGCCGCCAAAATAACCTGCGATCCCGCCAACGATCATTCCGATGATAGTCGAAATTACAATCCCAACTATTCCGATCGAAAGTGAAACCTGTGCTCCATAAAGAATTCGCGAGAAGATGTCCTGACCCACCTGGTCCGAACCGAACAGGAAGAGATGTCCCGGCTCGTCAACTCCGAACAAATGAATATTCGAGCTTATGAGCCAGAGCACGCGATAGTTGTCACCGCGAGTGAAGAAGTGAACTGGATAGCGAGCCGACTCATCATCTTTGTAAGTCGCGAGCTGAGGATCGATCGGGATGATGCCATAGACGAACGGCTTCGTCAGCCGGCCCTGATCGTCGAACACGTGAATGCGCGTCAGCATCGGCGCGTGAAACGGAAGATCGTGCCGGGTATTATCAAATCTGTAAGGCGCAATGAAGCCCGCAAACATCGCAGCAACATACATAACCGCTAACGTGTACAGTCCCAGCATTGCGGTGCGATTTCTGCGAAGCTTGAGCCACAGAATCTGCGAAGGCGTGCGACCGCGACTTCGAGGCAGTCTCGTTTCGTCGTGCGTAGAGTCTGAGCGATCGCTTAGCTTCGACGGGTCGATCATCACAATTATTCAAGCCGAATTCGCGGATCGATTACCGCGAGTAGCAGGTCGGCGACCAGGTTTCCGACCACGAGCATCAACACAAGCATAACGACTGAAGCCATCACGATCGGCTCATCCTTGCTCGACAGCGCATCGAAGATCAGGGTGCCCAATCCAGGCCAGCCGAACACATACTCGGTCAGCAACGCTCCCGCCAGCAGTGTCGCCAGCGAGAACCCGAAGATCGTCACAAGTGGATTTATGGCATTTCCGAGCGCGTGACGAGTCAACACTCTCCAGCGGCTCAAGCCTTTTGCTCGGGCCGTTCGAATGAAATCCTGCGACAAGGTCTCGATCATTTCGCTGCGCATCTGGCGGACGTACTGCGCGAGTCCGATTGTCCCGAGCACGATCATCGGCAAAACCAGATGCCAGAGAGTGTCGATGAATTTTTCCCACGGCGTCATAACATCCCACATCACCTGATTGTGAATTCCTCCAGCCGGGAACCAACCGGTCTTCGCCGCGAAAAGAATCATCAGAAGCGAAAAGAAAATACTCGGAATCGAGAGACCGAAAAACGAGATGAATCCGATGAGCTTGTCGAGCCACCGGTTGCGGTAAACCGCAGCGATCATACCGAGCGGAATGGCAAAGACCCATGAGAACACCAAAGCGGAGCCGGTGAGCAGCAATGTATTGAGCACCCTCTCGCTGATGAGCGACCAGACGGACGCGCTTTTGGTAAACGAATAACCGAAGTCGCCTTGAACCGCGGGCCAGAACCAATACCAGTAGCGCTCGAAAACGTTGTTGCTGTCCAGGTGATAGGTTCGCTCCATTTGAGCGATGTAGTCCCGCGAGATGGAAGGAGTCAGCCTGATGGTGTCGAGATAGTTGCCGGGCGAGGCAACCAACAGCGCTTTGGTGATAAAAGTAACTACGATGATCAGCGGGATCGCTGCAAGAAGGCGTCTTATCAGGAAAGTCCGCATTTTTGGTCCATGGTCCGTAGTCAGTAGGCCGTGGTCAAATCGTTCATTGGCTCCGAGGTGACAACTGACAACTGACTACGGACTACGGACTGCCCGCATCACTTTTTCACATAGATCTCTTCACAGTTCCAGGTGGCGCGAGGCGGCAGAGCAACCGGATGAAGGTTGCCAAACTTGTTCTTGTAAGCAACGGCCTCGCGCGGCGCGACCAGATTTATTTCCGGCAGGTATTCCGACCAGATACGCTGGACTTGCGCGTACAGACGATGCTGCTCGGCCGTGTCCGGTGAAGACTCGATCTGGTGCATCAATTGATCCACGAGAGTCTCCCACTCAGCGGACGGCTTTTCCTGACTGGGGAAGCATACGTGTTGCAAGCCTGATGATAATACTACGTTCTTGTTCCCCATCGGGCCGGGTGGCGGCTGCGGATCCCAACCAAGAGTCAGCGCATCGAAATCGAAAGTCTCCTGCATCTTGCCGATCAACACGCCGAAGGGCAGCGGCGCGGCGTTGGCCTTAATACCTACGTCCTGAAGACTCTTCGCGACGAAATTCGCGGTTTCTACCCGTTGGCTGTTACTCGCGTTGGTGACGATCGTAAACTCAACTGTGTGCCCTCCTGAATCTTCGAGAAAGCCGTCGCCGTTGGTGTCCTTGAGTCCGATCTCGGCTAGCATTTGCCGAGCCCTGTCCGGATCGTACGGGTATTTCATAATATCGTCGCTGAACCAGGTCTTGTCGCCCGGGCTGACGAAAGAATAAATCGGAACCGCGCGCGCCGAGAATACTGTGTTGGCGAGGGCTTCGCGGTTGATCGCGTAAGAAAGCGCCTGACGGAACTTGACGTCGCGAAACAGGCGAAGTTTCCAGTCTGCGACGAACGCCTTGTGTGTTTTCGGATCGCTTCCGGTGTTCTGATTCAACGCGACCCAGTTCGTGTTATAGGAAATGCCGATATCGTCGACTCGAATATCGGCGCCTTCCATTCTCTTGACTATTGCGTAGTCCTGCGGACGAACGCGCGGCATCACATCGATCTCGCCTGATTGAAACTTCGACTGAACTGTATTGAAGTCCTTGGCGATGACGAATACTACTCGATCAAGATATGGCAGCCGCTGTCCGCGGCTATCAACCTTCCAGAAGTAGGGATTGCGCTCGAGCACAATTCGCTGCCCGGTAACATACTCCTTTACGCGAAATGGTCCCAATCCGACTACTGAGCTCGGATCATCACTGAGCTTCATCGTGTCAGCAAACCGGCCGGTGCGCCATGGCTGCTCCCATCGATGCTTCGGTATGAGCCACAGATTGTAAACTGCTTCCAGGAAGCTTCCGTTGGGGTGATGCAGTTTGAACCGCACCGTGTAATCGTCGATCTTCTCAATCTCAGGATAGATCGGCGCGCCGTTTTCGTCTTTACCTTCGATGAATACATCTCGCGCAGCGTTATCGACGTTCTTGTCGAGTATCACGCCGTAAGTGAATACGAGATCGTCTGCGTTGAACGGTTCGCCGTCGGACCAGCGAACACCGCGACGCAAATAGAAGGTCCAGGTTCGCGCGTCGGCCGACGTTTCCCACTTTGTGCAGAGACCGGGATCGAAATCCGGAGGATCGCCGCCATTCCTATAATCGATTGGGCAGCGGAATACGTTATACCAGAGAACGTCAGCCGTAGCTGTATCAGTTCCGCGAATGATATTGAAGGTCTTCGGGTCGTCAGGCGTGGACAGCACAAGAGTGCCGCCGTACACGCCGGTTTCTCCACTATACTTGTAGGCGTCCTCTGGTGGTTCTCCCTCGAAGGGCGGATTGGGAACACCGGTAGCACCGCCGGGCCCGCTGCTCCTGCAACCGGCAGCAAGGATCATCGCAGTCATCACGACGGCGACGGCGATTTTCTTCATCTTCGGCTCCTCATTGAGGGGATGACGTGAAGTGGCCTGCGCAACACAAACTATCCTAGACTCAAAAGCATGTCAAACTCGATGAACGTCAAAAGCACAGGAGTGAGCATTAGAACTCGCTATCTACACCTTGCGCATTGCTCACTCGTCGTTGAGAATTCTGAAAGGCGACTTTTCGTGACAACAGGACGAGAGACTACAAGTCTGAAAGAAGGTTTCCATGAAAAGATCATTTATCATTTTCGGATTACAAGCTGCGTTGCTGTCGATGCTTTCTTCAGTTGCGCCCGCGCAGGACGGCTACGGTCAACCACCTCTTGCGAAGAAAGTTCCGCACCTGACCCAAATTCACGGCTACACGCTCAAGGACGATTACTTCTGGCTGCGCGAAAAGAGCAACCCGGATGTGATCAAGTACCTCGAAGCCGAAAACGCTTACACAGAAGAGGTGATGAAGCCAACTAAAGCGCTCCAGGAAACGCTGTACAAGGAAATGCTCGGGCACATCAAGCAAACTGATTTGAGCGTGCCTGTTCGAATCGGTGATTACTACTACTATTCTCGGACCGAAGAGGGCAAGCAGTATCCATATCAGTGCCGCAGAAAGGGAAGCATGCAGGCGCCTGAAGAAATCCTGCTCGACCTGAACAAGCTTGCGGAAGGGCACACCTTCTTCGGCCTTGGTGCATTCAATGTCAGCGATGACGGCAATCTGCTGGCTTATTCCACGGACACGACCGGTTATCGTCAATACGCCTTGCACATCAAGGATCTGCGCAGCGGCAAGACATTGAGCGAAAATATCGAACGCACCGGTTCAGTTGTGTGGGCAAACGACAACAAGACGCTCTTCTACACGACAGAAGACGCGATTTCAAAACGATCGGACAAGTTCTGGAGACACGTCGCCGGCGCGGACAAGAGCGATTTGATTAACGACGAGAAAGACGAGCTGTTTGATCTCGGAGCAGGCCGCTCGCTGGACAAGAAGATGATCTTTCTTGCTTCTTATGCGAAGACATCGAGAGAGTTCAGCTACTTGCCGGCCGACAATCCTAACGGTGAATTCAAAGTGATTCTGCCCAGAGAGCCGGGTCACGAATACGAAGTCGACCACTACAACGGTCTGTTCTACATCACGACCAACAAGAATGCGAAGAATTTCCGAGTCGTGACTGCGCCGATCACCGACCCGTCAGAGAAGAATTGGAAGACTTTCATCGCGCACAATCCGAACATCAAAATCGACGGACTCAGTACTTTTGTTAATCACCTCGTCGTGTCTGAAAAAGAGGGCGGGCTCAATTACCTGCGGGTGATCGACATGAAGACTAAGCAGTCGCATCGGATCACCACCGATGAATCTGACTACGCGCTTTTCATCGGAGCAAATCCCGAGTTCAATACGACGACGCTGCGCTTCAACTATCAATCGATGGTTACACCGCCTTCGGTTTATGACTACGACATGAACACGCGTCAGCGAAAGCTGCTCAAGCAGCAGGAGGTGTTGGGTGGCTACGATGCGAAGAACTACGAAGCGAAGCGCATTTGGGCGGTGGCGCGAGACGGTGTGAAGGTCCCAATCTCGCTGGTCTACAAGAAGGGCGTGAAGTTTGACGGCTCGGCGCCGATGCTGCTCTACGCGTACGGCTCATATGGCGCTTCGATGGCGCCGACCTTCTCGTCGAATCGCTTGGCGCTGCTCGATCGCGGAGTGATTTATGCACTGGCGTATATTCGCGGCGGCGGCGAGCTGGGCGAGGATTGGCGCGAGCAAGGCCGCATGATGAAGAAGCTGAACACGTTTTACGACTTCATCGACTGCGCCGACTATCTCGAGAAAAATCATTACACGTCGCGCGACAAAATGGTGATTCAAGGTGGGAGCGCCGGTGGATTACTGATGGGCGCGGTAATCAACATGCGGCCTGACTTGTTCAAAGCTGTAGTCGCTCAAGTGCCGTTCGTTGATGTGATGAACACAATGCTCGATGCTTCGTTGCCGCTGACCACAAGCGAATACATCGAGTGGGGCAATCCCAATGAGAAACCTGCGTTCGATTACATGATCAAGTATTCGCCGTACGACAATATTCGACCGCAGAACTACCCGGCGGCGCTGGTCCATGTTTCGCTCAATGACAGCCAGGTGCCTTACTGGGAAGGCACGAAGTTCGTCGCTAAATTGCGAGTGACCAAGACAGACAAGAGTCCGCTCTTGCTCAAAGCGAATATGGGCGCGGGGCACGGCGGCTCGTCGGGTCGCTACGACGCGCTGAGGGAGACAGCCTTCACTTACTCGTTCATGCTTTGGCAAATGGGTTTGGCAAAGTAATCAAGGAACCGGAGGAGTGCCGATGAAAAGATTTCTTAAGTGGACAGGAATCGGCCTGATCGTTGTACTGGTGATAATCCAGGCGATCAGGCCGGCTCGGACCAATCCGCCAGTCGACGAGAGCAAAACTCTTCAAGCGCGCTCCAACATCACGCCGGAGATATCCGCGATATTCGAACGATCGTGCAAAGACTGTCATTCATCAAGGACGGTGTGGCCGTGGTACAGTCAGGTCGCTCCGGTGTCGTGGCTGTTGACCAGCGACGTGAATGGCGCCAGAAGGCAATTCTCACTGTCTGAGTGGGGAAGCTACGACACCAAAAAGCAAGCTCGCAAGCTCCAGGACATATGCGAACAGGTAGAGCAGGGCGAGATGCCGCTTGGAATTTACGTCGCCCTTCATCCGGTCGCCAAATTGTCTGACGCGGACAAGCAGGCCTTGTGCGCCTGGACTAAACAGGAAAGCGATCGATTGCTCGCGCAACCGCAGTCGGCTGTTTCGCAATAAAGGCCTATTCGCCCGGGAGGAGTTTTGAACGGAACAGTTCAGGCTTATCGGCGCTGGTTCGACTACGAGAAGGACAGCCACGAGAAAGTGCTTGCTTCGTTAACCACAACAAGCGAGCATCTGCGTTCTGCCGAGGGGTTTCAAAAATCAATCGATCTGATGGCGCACATTGCCGCGGCTCGATTGATGTGGCTGCAAAGATTCGGATCGTTCGAGAAGAATCAACCAATCGAACTCTTCCCTCGAAAGATCGAGCTCTCTAAGCTCCCCGGCCGCCTCGAACAAATGCATTCAAAGTGGTCGCGATACTTCGACCAGCTAACTGAGACTGAGCTATCGCGAACATTTACTTACACGAGCTACGAGGGCAAGCGCTTCGCCAATGTTGTGGAAGACATACTTACCCAACTATTCGGGCACTCGTGGTATCACCGTGGACAGGTCGCGTTGCTGCTTCGTCAAATCGGAGCTGAACCCGCCGTTACTGATTTTGTCTTCTGGACGCGTGAGCCGCTCGATCATGCCGAATGATTGACTGCGTCGCATTGCCGATAATTTGCTGCGCTTGGTTCATAGTGTCGAGGCTTGAGCGTCGACTTTCGCGCGTGCTATAGTCAGCACGGCTCGCGATCCGACGAGAAGGCCGATGAAATTCAAGCTGAAGACACGCGTAATGGACGCTGCTGGAATCAGCCGAGCTCTTTCGCGACTCGCTTCACAGATCGTCGAGCAAAACGTTGGAACTTCGGACTTACTTCTGGTAGGCATCAGACGCCGGGGAGTTCCGCTTGCTGAACGGATCGCCGACAAAATCGAACAACTCGAAGGCACGCGCCCGCCGACCGGTCAACTGGACATCACACTCTATCGAGACGATCTCTCGACGGTTGGCCCGCGTCCCGTTGTCAACAAAACCGAGATACCGGCTGATGTCACCGACAGCACTATAGTGTTGGTTGATGACGTCTTGTACACAGGCCGAACCGTGCGCGCCGCTATGGACGAGCTTGTTGATTTCGGCCGCCCTCGGAGAGTCGAGCTTGCAGTGTTGATAGACCGCGGGCATCGCGAGCTTCCAATTCAAGCTGATTACGTCGGCAAGAACGTGCAGACGACGGACGCTGAGATCGTCAAGGTAATGTTGAAGGACTACGACGAAGACGAACAAGTCATCGTCGTGGAGAACGAATGAGCAGCGGTTGCCGGTGGTCGGTGGTCGGTGATCGGTGTTCAGTGGTTTGCGGTGTTTCGAGCAATCCGCTGCCGACCGTCCACTGGTCACCGGCCGCCGACCACCGGCCACCAGCCACGGGCCACCGGCCACCGGCCACCGATTAAGTTGGCATTTACACGGAAAGACCTTTTAGGCATTCGCGAACTTTCAGTCGAGGAGATCGAAACCATCCTCGATTCGGCAGGTTCTTTCAAAGAGATTTCCCTCCGCTCGATTAAAAAAGTCCCGACACTTCGCGGTAAGACGATCATCAACTTCTTCTTCGAATCCTCGACTCGCACGCGCACTTCTTTCGAAATAGCTGCGAAGCGACTGTCGGCGGACACGATAAATATTTCCGCATCGAAATCATCTGTCACGAAAGGCGAATCGCTGATCGACACCGCGCGAAATCTACAGGCGATGGCGCCCGACGCGATCGTGATTCGGCATCCGTCACCGGGCGTGCCGCATCAACTCGCGCGGATGGTCGACGCCTCGATCATCAACGGAGGCGACGGCGCTCATGAGCACCCGACTCAAGCGCTGCTCGATGCGTTCACCATTCGCGAACACAAGGGCCGCATCGCGGGGCTTCAAGTGGCGATCATCGGCGATATCATGCACAGTCGAGTCGCGCGGTCGAACACACACCTTCTGACTAAGCTCGGCGCGCACGTTCGAATAGCCGGGCCGCGAACTCTGATTCCTCCGCATTACCAGAGCATCATCGAAGAGTCGGAAGGCTCGCTCACGGTGTGCGATCACATTGAAGAGGCGATCACTGGATCGGATGTTGTGATGATGCTTCGAATTCAACGCGAACGAATGAGTGCTGCCTTCTTCCCGTCGCTCAAGGAATACGCGATCGAGTACGGACTGACGCTTCGCAGGCTTGAGCTTGCTGCAAGCGATTGCATCGTCATGCATCCAGGGCCAATCAATCGCGGCATCGAAATCAGCTCCGAAGTGGTCGACGGCGCGCATTCGTTGATTCTGGATCAAGTATCGAATGGTGTCGCAGTGCGAATGGCAGTTTTGTTCCTGCTGGTCGGAATAGAAAGCTAATGAGTGCGAAGCTATTAATCAAAGGCGGACGGATCATCGATCCTTCTCAAGGACTCGACCAGATCGCTGATTTGCTGATTGAAGCGGGCCGCGTCGAGTCGATCGGGAGCGAACCTGGGAGCGCGGGCGTCCCGCCCGCAGAGGAACTCGAAATATTTGACGCCAGCGGACTGATCGTCGCGCCGGGTTTCATTGATCTTCACGTTCATCTTCGGGAGCCGGGCGAAGAATACAAAGAAACAATCACGTCGGGAGCGGCGGCTGCCATCGCGGGCGGGTTCACTTCGATTTGTTCGATGCCTAACACCGATCCCGTGAACGACAATGCGTCGGTCACGCGCTTCATCATCGAAAAAGCTCGCGAGGCCGGCCTTGCGCGAGTCTATCCGATCGGCGCAATCACTCGCGGGTCGAACGGCGAAGAACTTGCAGAGATGGCTGCGATGAAAGAAGCAGGCGCGGTCGCGGTTTCAGACGACGGCCAGCCGGTGATGAATGGCCAGGTGATGCGCCACGCGATGGAGTACGCTCGCGATCACGGACTCGTTGTAGTAGATCATTGCCAGGATCTTGATCTTGCGGCCGGTGGCGTGATGAACGAAGGGCGTTATTCAACGCTGCTGGGACTGAGGGGAATGAGCGGCGCCGCTGAAGCAAGTCACGTTGCGCGCGACATCTTACTGGCCGAGCTAACCGGCGCGCGAGTTCACATCGCTCACATTTCGACTGCGGCTTCGGTGGAAACCGTTCGACGTGCGAAGCAGCGAGGTGTGGCAGTAACCTGTGAATTGACTCCACACCATTTGGCGTTGACGGACGCTGCAGTCGCGAGCTTCGACACGAGCACAAAGATGAACCCTCCGCTGCGCTCCGAAGAAGATCGAGCTGCTCTGATTGAAGCGGCTCGCGATGGGACTATCGACGCGATTGCCACCGATCACGCGCCGCATCATTTGGATGAAAAGATGTTGGAATATGATCGCGCGCCTTCGGGTGTGATAGGACTCGAGACTGCGTTGGGAGTTGCTCTAACCGTGCTTCATCATTCGTCCGGCGTGTCCGTTTCCAGAATAGTTGAGATGTTAACCATCGGTCCGGCTCGAGCGTTCTCACTATCTGCGGGAACGTTGGCCGCAGGGTCGCCGGCGGACCTGACAATCTTTGATTCGCAGCGCGAATGGACGGTTGACCCTCGACAGTTCAAATCAAAAAGCCGAAATACGCCGTTTGCTGGCTGGAAGCTGCGCGGTCAGGTTTCTGCGACATTTGTCGCTGGTCGAAGAGTGCTTGGTTGAAATTTGTTTCCTCTCTAGTTAGTTAGACTGAGATGCCGCGTGAGTTAGACCGAGTTCATCGATCGGTTCCACTGCGATCGGCGTAAGCTCTGCCGCCGGCTCAGGACGGAGGACTTAGTCAGGCGCCTCGAGTTGGTGACCTAGATCGTATGACCGATCAGCGGTGCTGCTCCTTATTCTTTTCCACATAACTGCGAAGCGCTGCGTTGATGAGGCTTTCAAACTCTTCTCCTTGAGCTTTGAACCAGTCGATAAGGTCGGCATCAACGCGCATTGCGACAGATACCTGCGGTTGCGGCATTCGCAGTCTTGCCTTCGCAAAGAAGGAGTCGTCCAACTGGGGAATATCCGAAGTGTCTATCTCCTCATCCGTCAGCTTTTCAATTCGTTCCCAATCCGTCTGTGATGGCTTGTTCATATTTGATCCGTTCATTCCTCGACGCCTTTCGCAATGAAATCAACCTTATTGTCTCCGCGTCGCGCTCAGTAAATACAACAACTATGATATGCCCTCTGAGTATGCCGACTCCAATCCAACGGTCCTCGCCATAATCCACTCGATCATCAAGACCGACGAGCACCGGCGCTTCGAAAATCTCCCAGGCATCAGCGAAATCGAAGCCACGCTTAAGGATGTTGGATTTGTTCTTTTCATCGTCCCACTCGAAACGCACACGATTAGTGTAATCGTGCGTTCCCTCTCAAACAAGCATCGCAGCGGACGAAGGACCCGAGTCGTACGAGTCTTGAAAACCACTGGCAAATCTTTCTTCCAGCCGCGATCGATGCCATAGAGCGCGCCGTTCCACTACTGACCATCCCATTCGCCACGCAAGAACGCCATCGCTGTCTCGACGAAATGGTCCTTCATCTCGCCGAAGATCGGACCGTGACCAGCATTCGGAACAACCCAGAGATACGAGCGGGGAATCGCTTCGTACATTTCCAACGCAAGCTTGACGGGATACAACGGATCTCGATCGCCGTGGACGAGCAACGTCCGTGCGGTAATGGTCGACAATAGAGGCGGCGTGAAGTTCACATCATCGTAGCTGTCCTTGAGCGCATTCATCTGACGCCATAGCTGTCGAATCTGTTCGTCTCCATGCTTGTGCCATTGCCTCATTTGTTGCCATTCGGCCTCGCTTCTGGTTTCAGGTGTCAACTGCCGCATTAGTGCGCGCGCCTGTTCGGGAAAATATGGAGTCGCGCTGACGAGCACCATCGCCTCGATTCGATCTGGTTGTTGAGTCGCTGCGTGAAGAAGCGTCTTGGCGCCCATGCTAAGACCAATCGCTTTGAATCGATCTATGCGCAAGCGATCCATCAACGCGAGCACGTCCTTTGCAGCCTGACGAAAAGAAAACTGCGTCGATGGGTTTGTCGACCTTCCGTGTCCGCGCAAGTCGGGTATCACGAGCCGGTAATCCGGGGGCGCTACGTCGAAGATCAATTCCCAATTGACTCCCGCTCCGCCTCCGCCGTGAAGAAGCACGAGCGGCTCGCCATCTCCGCGAGTCTCGTAATACATCTCCATATCGTTGATTCGTTCGACGTTGCCCTTCGATGTTGATGCTTCCATGAGCCTCCGGGAATTCAAAAGATTAGTCATGCCGGAACGTTTCGAAATACGACTGCTAAAAGTCTATCAAATCCGGAAACTATCAATCGAGCACCGGCGAGATGTGAGCAGGGTCTGAAACAGTCGTAGCCGGACAACGACGACGAGCGGCATTGTCCGGCCAGGTTTCCAGGTTCATTCACCACTTAATTGAGGTGGACCTTAATAATCCGACCAGTGAAGATTTCAGTAACGAAAAGATCTCCGGTGGAAGGGTTTTGCGCCAGGCTGGTGGGCGTGATCAAGTTATCAACCAGTACTACGCGAGAGCCTCCGACGTTATCAAAGCGGGACAACCGACCCGGTGCGTTCGCCAGCATGTTTGAGCTGAACTCGAGCGTGAAGAACTGATCCTGTCCGCTCGAATCCGATGCCGGCAGAACATCGATCGCCGACGAAAGTCCGCCGATGAAAGGTTCATTAGCGCCGTTGACGAGTCTGATCTTTCGCACTTCGGCGGAGCCGCCGGGGAAGGGAAAGCCGGTCAGGAAGGGCACCAGCAGACTCTTGCCGACGATACGAACGCTATCAGGAACGACATCGATAACCGGCGGGCCAAACGGAAGTGGATTCGGCTTTGGACCAAAGCTCACAAGTGCTCGAGTCGCGCCCGTATCGCTGTCGACTTCCCACACCAGGTTCTGGCTCGCATCGGGGACGTAGAGGATTCGTCCACGGAGCGCAATGCCAAAAGGATTCGATGCGCGGACGTTAGTCAAAAGATCCGGCGTTGGCTCGGGCGTGAAGTTGCGAAAGTTGGTGACCAACTCGACGATCAATTCATTTCCCGAAGCGTCGGCGAGCTTCATAAAGCCGCGAGTCAGCAGCGAGGTTTGATCGGCAGCCGTAATCGTGAAGCCTTGTGTTGTGTCTTCAGCTAACGGACTCAACCGAATCGACAACACCGAGCTTAGGAATGGAGACGAAGGATTGGGATTTGGCACCTCAGTGCCGGGTATCGGTCCCGGCAAAGTTCCATCTCCAGCCCCGATGACAACAAACAATGTGCGACCTCGCATCTCGAGCCCCGAAGGTCCGGACGGATCGCCTTCGGGAGGCGCGAACCCGGAGGGCAAGCCATCGACAAGCGTGCGACGATTGCCAGTCGTCGAGTCGATGATTGAGATTCGTCCGCTGTTTGGGCCGCTACCTGCTTCGCCGACAAGCAAGTTACCTTTCGGGCTGACGATTATCTTTGTCGGAGCCTTGAGCCCGGTTGCGAACACAGACGTAGTTGCAGATTGAGCGGTGACCTTAATGTCTGCGAACAACAGCAGTGCGGCCGCCGCAAGTGCAAGAGTTGTAAATTTCGTCGTAGTCATAATGTTCTCCTTTTCATCGATCCACTTCAAAGTTTGAATAACCTAAAGAGGCGATCGGAACTTTCGTTCTGGTTTTGCTCAACGGCTCTTAACTTCGTAAGCCATCGAGCACAGCAGGCTTCAGTCGAGTCGAAACCTCGCTTGCCTATTGGCTTTCAGACGTCGTTTGCATCAGAGAGTTGCGGCAGATCAGAAGCTCACCATCGCTCGAAGCTGCCGCGTGGACTTGTTCCGATGCAACGAGCGCGCGCAGGGCTTGACGGCCCAACGAAGCAAGTTGCGCGGCTGCGGGGATCGTGATTAAATCCGAGTCGCCGCCGCAGACCGGACAACGGTACACTCGACCCTTCTTGACCGCGCGGCGGCGGTAGAAGAGCAAAGTAATTTCCGTGGTCCGCTTCATTTCTGTTCCTGACTTCAAACCCTTGAGCGACTAACCGGCTTACGCGCCAGTTGGCCGGACGCAGCTTAAGCGAAGCCGACTGCAGGGTCTTGATGAATCGGTGAAGGAATAATGAAGAATTTGTGAATCCGCGATATGGCTTGCGAATACAAACAAATATATCGGTTCGCGGATTTTATGCTTGACCCGATTGAGCGCCGTCTAAAGCACGGCGATGAGGAAATCTATCTTCCACCAAAGACGTTTGAGACGCTTCTTTTCCTGGTCGAGCGCCACGGACACCTGGTCAAGAAGAGCGATCTGCTCGACTCCTTGTGGGCCGACTCGTTCGTGACCGAGAACGTTCTCACGCAACGCATAAAGGAACTGCGTGAAGTGCTGGGAGACGATGCGTACAAGCCTCGCTACATCAAGACCGTGCAACGACTCGGGTACAGGTTCATCGCGGACGTGCATGAGATTGCCGAGAACGGTGATGAGATCGAAGAAGAATATCTGGCGATGAAGCTCGTCGTCACCGAAGAGGACAATGCGCCTGCCGCGTTTGAATCGCCTCCCGCAACAACACTCCAGCGCGACTCTGTGATTGCGGTCGAGCCCGACAGGATCGACCAACTCAGCCATCGTGCCGCACTTGCAAGTTCATACACCAGCCAACGATTTATTTTGTTGACCGCTGTGGTGCTCATCAGTGTTGCATTAGGATTTTGGTTCTACGTGCGAGACGCTCATCGGAAGTGGGCCAGGAATCAATTGTCCCGCATTGAAGAACTGGTGCAGTCGGGAAAGACTTTCGATGCTTTCGACCTTGCGGTTCAAGCGCGAGCTTACCTGTCAGCTGAACCGGCGCTGACCAGGCTCATGCCACTCATGGCTGACACTTTTTCGGTTAAGACCGAGCCCTCGGCCGCGCGAGTATATCTTCGCCGGTTTACCCCCGACGAATCGGGCAAGTCGCCACCTCGCCAGTTGATTGGCACCTCACCGATGATCGATCACGAGATCGCCCGAGGCGACTACATTCTGTCTGTTGAGAAGGATGGGTACGTCACTGTTGAACGGACAATATCGACGTCGCTTTGGCAGGATGGGAGAGGGGTAGCACTTCCGCCTCCGATTCGGATTGAAGCGAAGCTTGCCGAGTCCGGCCAAGCTCCTGACCGGATGGTTTCGGTGCCTGGCGGCGATTATCGAATCGTCGCATGGCGAAGGCCTACCGATGCGAGGGTCCGGCTGAACGATTACTTCATCGATAAGTTTGAGGTGACCAACGCGGAGTACAAGGAGTTCGTCAACGCGGGCGGCTATCTAAAAAGGCAATTTTGGAAATACCCATTCATCAAGGAGGGAAAGACACTCTCATGGGAAGAAGCGATGCGTGAGTTTAGAGACCGGACCGGCTTGCAAGCGCCACGCGTCTGGTCGAATCAAAACTTTCCCGAAGGGAGCGGCGAGCAGCCGGTCACTGGCGTTAGTTGGTACGAAGCCGCGGCCTACGCTGCATTCAAAGGCAAGCAGCTTCCAACGATTTTTCAATGGGAGAAAGCAGCTCGAAATGGAGTTGCTACATTTGCAGGCGTCACGATGCCCTGGGGCATACTCACTGAGACCACTGACTACCGCGCGAATTTCAAGGGTGCCGGAACGATGCCCGTCGACAGCTTCGAATTCGGCATGAGTCCGTACGGCTGCTTCAACATGGCTGGCAATGTCGCCGAGTGGTGTCTGAACGACACCACTCGCGGATTCATTACGAGCGGCGGCTCCTGGGAAGATCCGCCGTATTTGTTCGGGCAATATGGAACGTACCCGGGCTTCTACAGCTCGAATAAGCTTGGATTCCGTTGCGTCTTAAACGCTCGTGAAACGACAAGCGACCAGGGCGCGATGAGAATCAACCTCGATGATGAAGTGCCGACATACACTCCCGCCAGCGAAGCTTCTATCAGCGAGTGGTTGAAGCATTATCAATACGACCAAACATCGCTTGAGGCACAGGTAGTCGAGATCAAAGAAACAGATGAGTGGCGCCGCGAGGCAATCACTTACAACGGCGCGCAAAACGACCGGGTGACCGGGTACTTATATCTGCCAAAGAACTACAAGAGGCCTTTGCAGGTAATTCATCTCATGCCTGCGGGCGACGTCACGAACCGGTTTCGCTCGTTGTCCGACTCGATCGAGCTTCAATGGGAACCTTTGATCAAATCCGGAAGAGCGTTATTTGCGGTGGTACTTCGCGGCTACATCGGACGCGACTGGCCGTCTGGTTATGTCGATCCCGACCCGGCTACCATTGAGTATCGCGAGATGCTTGCGAATGCAACGATAGACGAGAGGCGCGGACTTGACTACCTTGCAACGAGGCGCGACCTGGACCTAGGCAGGCTTGGTTATCTTGGCCCCAGCGGAGGAACTACCAAGCTGATAGTGACGTCGGTCGAACCACGATATCGTTCGATCGCTCTGACTGGAGCAGGAGCCAAGAAATACTATGCACGCATGGTCGCGGATGCGAACCCAATCAATTTCGTCTCACACATTCGAGCGCCGAAGCTCATGCTTCACGGTCGTTATGACGAGGCCGACCCGCTAAAGACTGAAGCCGAGCCTTTGTTCAGACTTATGCGCGAGCCCAAAAGATTGGTTGTGTATGAAGGCGGACACGTTCCCGAGTTCTCTTTTCTCATTCGATCGTTGAACGACTGGTTCGACGAAACGCTGGGGCGAGTTGCTCAGGAGTGAGTTTCACATCAACGTCTTGAAACGAGTGCCTTGCTGGTCAACTCAGCCATCCGGTCCGCTTCTTTGATGCAATCACCCGTCGAGACTCCGTGAAGATAATTGCCGATCAACGATAGTCCGGGAGTCCCTTCAAGCAAACACTCGATTCTGCTCACTCGTTTCGCGTGTCCGAGATTGTATTGAGGTATTGACCGCTCATATCGCGTGATAGCGACAGCGTGCGGGTCGCTCGTGATCCCAAGCGCCTTTCGAAGCTCCAGGTGAGCAGTCGCAACCAGATCCGCATCGGCCAGTCGTGCGAGCTCCGGATTGCGCGCGCCTCCCACAAAGACCGTTACAAGACACTTACCGGCGGGAGCGCGGCCTTCGAACAAGCTTGAGTTCCACACGCAGCCAAGAATGTTCAAGTGTTCGCCGGGTGGTACGAGAAAACCAAAACCATCGAGCCGCGTGTCGATAGCAGCTTCGTCGTAGGCAAGGCTGAGGATCGCAAGCGGCGGGTAGTTGATTTCCGCCAACTCTCCGCTCAACTCGTCGGAGATTGAAGCGAGCAACTTCGATGCAACACCGGCCGGAGTCGCGACGATCAAGTGATTACAATGAAAACTGTGATGCTTGCCCGAGCGTTCAAACTCAACCAGGAAGGCCTTCGAGTTGCTACGAGCTATTTGCAATCCGTCGCAATCGGTGAGCAGGTCTTCGCCGAGTCGTGAAGCGAGCGTCTTCGGAAGAAACGCCATGCCGCTTCTAAACGAACAGAGTCTTCTTCGAGTAGGGGCAGCCTTGTCGAGCACAGCGCTCGCGTTCTTGCGAGCACGTCGTGCTTCACGAGCTTTGTTGAACATGCCACGAAACAAGCCGCCAGAGCCGATTTCAAGGTTGGCTAGCCGCGGGAAGGCAGCTTGAACGCTGAGCTGTTCGGCATCGCCGGCATAGATCCCGGACACAAAGGGCGCCACCAGACGCTCCGCCGCTTCGTGCCCGATTCGCCGCCGGGCAAATGACGCTACGCTTTCTTCCGAGGTATCTCTGCGGACGGGCACGAAGGGCTCTTTAAGAATCCTCAGCTTTCCGGAGAAGCTCAACAGCCTGCTTTTTAGAAATGCAACTGGTCCTGAAGGCACGGGATGAAGCTTGCCGGCGAAGTAGACATAAGCTGGAGCTTTCGGATCGCCTTCAACCAATTCATCGTTGATCTCCAGTTCATTAACTAAATCCAGGAGCTCTTCGCCGCCTTGAGAACTGTTCGGACCTCGCTCGATTAAGTATCCGTCTACTCGCTCGCTTTGAATCACGCCGCCTACGCGACTCGACTTTTCGATCAAGCTGACGTCGAGTCCAAGTCGCTTCAATCGATATGCGCAGACCAGACCCGAAATACCGGCCCCAATCACGATAGCGTCTCTGTGAGCGTGTTGCATGAGGGAGCACCACTACAAGTGTTTTTCGACAAGGGTAGCAAGCGCTTCGATAAAATCCGTTCGGCAGTTGAGCGCAGGCACGCGGCGATAGTGCGCGATTCCAACCTCTTCGGCGACGTGGCGATAGAGAATGTCCAACTCGTAGAGGGTCTCGATATGTTCGGAGACGAAGCTCACCGGAACGAGCAGGACCTGGGAGACGCCTTCGCTTGCGAGCTTGCGTATCGTTTCATCAGTCGATGGACGCAGCCACTTCACCGGACCGACTTTGCTTTGAAATGAAAGCGAGTGCGGCCTGTCTTCGCCGAGACGATTCATCACGCTGCCGACGGTTTCTTTTATCTGATCGAGGTAAGGGTCGCCTTCGTTGATGTACCGAACCGGCACGCTGTGCGCGCTGAACAGGACGTGAGTCGCTGCTCGAGCTTGATCGGGAAATCCGCCGAGTTCTTCCGCAATTGAAGCAGTCAGAGCGTCGAGATATCCCGGATCGTCGTGCCAGTTCTCAATTACGGATACTCGCTCGGCCGCGCCTCCGTTCGCTTCCATAAGCGCATTCATTCGATTGAGGCTCGACCCTGTTGTTGATATCGAGAACTGCGGATAGAGTGGCAGCACGATCAGATGACTGATCTTATCTCGGCAAATAGCTTCGATGGCGTCTTCAAGAAAGGGCTGCCAATAGCGCATTCCTACGTACGCCTTCGCCGTGATGTTGCGACGAGCAAGTGCCTGCTCGAGCGCTCGCGCTTGCTCATCGGTGATCCGGCGAAGAGGCGAGCCCCCGCCAATCTTTTCGTAATATCCGCGCGACAGTTTATGACGTTGCGTCGAGATCAACCATGCGAGCGGCTTTTGCAAGGCGCGCCACGGCAACCTGATGATGTCCGGATCGGAAAACAAATTGAAGAGAAAAGGTCTGACATCGTCGAGCGTCTCCGGCCCGCCGAGGTTGAAGAGCAGTATTCCAATTCGGTCGTTGTTCCGCAGCATTGTTATGGTGTCTATGCCCGGGATTGTTAGCGCTGATTGTGCGTCGCGGCGTCAATGAAGGCTTTCGCGTTTTCAACCGGCGTCATCGGAAGTATGCCGTGCCCGAGATTAAGTATGTGACGATGCCCGCCCCCTGCATCGATTAATTTACGCGCCTGCTCTTTGATGATTTCGGGTGTCGACAACAGTACACACGGATCGAGATTTCCTTGAAGGGTCAAGTGATCGCCGACTCGCTTGCGAGCCTCATTCAATTGGACCCGCCAATCGATGCTCAATACGTCTGCGCCGCAAGTCGCCATCCGCTCCAGAAATGTCCCGCTCCCATTAATATATAAAATCGCCGGCGCCGCCTGTCGATTAACGGACTCGAAGATCTTCTGCTCGTAAGGCAGCGCAAACCGTGTGTAATCATCCGGAGAAAGCTCGCCGGCCCACGAATCGAAAAGCTGAACCACTTGCGCGCCTGCTTCGATTTGAGCATTCAAATACAGGATCACCGTGTCCGCTATCTTGTCGAGCAGCGCATGAAACGTCGTCGGCTCGGTGTACATCATCCGCTTAACCTGTGCGTAGTTTCTCGAACCCCCGCCTTCGATCATGTAAGCCGCGAGGGTCCACGGGGCGCCCGCGAATCCGATTAGCGGAACCGCGCCCTCGAGTTCTTTTCGTAAGGTCTTTATGATCTCCATAACGAAGCCGGTTTTTTCGATCGGGTCCGGAACGACGAGTTTATCGACTTGCTGACGCGTGCGAATCGGGTCCGGAAGTTCGGGGCCCTTCTGCTCAGTCAGCCGCACCTCCTGGCCCATCGCTTCCACTGGAATCAAGATGTCGCTGAACATGATCACCGCATCGACTCCAAGGATCCGATAGGGTTGGAGAGATACTTCGACCGCAAGCTCCGGAGTTTTGCAAAGCGTAAGGAAATCCGTTTGAGCGCGAACGGCCCTGTATTCAGGCAAGTAACGTCCGGCTTGTCGCATCATCCACACGGGCGTTCTTGCGGCTGCTTCGCCGCGCGCGGCTCTGATTAATAGGTCGTTCTTCATTCAGATTCTTTCAAGGATGGGGGTCGTTTGAAACTCGATTGTATCAACGGCGCACTAGCCACTCAACTTCTGCTGACGAATGGGCTGCCCTTTTCGAAGAAACGCCACTCCAGATGTGTATCACGTGTTATTCCAACGCGCTTGCTACTGGCGATAACGGGTTTACCAATTCCCGGTCTGACTTTGATGTGCTTTCCTATGGGCTCACGATTGAATCTCAGATCAATTCCAAATGCTTCGCATAGCCGGCCTGGTCCGCTCGCGAGCTTCTTGAGGTCACCGGTGCCACGCCTTTCTTGCATAAGAGTTAGCGCTCGCATCGGCTCGGCCGCGCGAATAAGAACGGCGCCGGCTCCTTCGCGGTCGGTAGTGAAATTCAGGCAATAGTACATTCCATAAATGAAATAGACGTATACGTGCGCGAACGTTTGTTGCATAACCGCGGACTGCTTAGGTCGCATCACGGAGTGGGAGGCGGCATCCGTCGTGTAGGCTTCGGTCTCGACTATACGGCCGTGGCACTGACCGACTACCAGGACGGTCCCGATCAAATCGCGCGCGACCTCTATGGTATTTCGAGCGAAGAATTCGGCGGGAAGATAAGCCATGCAGCGTTTGAGTTGTCGATTACCTCCCGATTCGGTTCGTTCAGTGTAAGGTCAATCATTCTAACGGCAGTGTCGACGTAGCGCCAACTTTCGAGTCGAGCTTTTTTCTTTTGGCCGCCCGACCTGGCTGTGCTATAAAGTCACGATCAGGTTTGCAGTGGCAATGAACAGTCACTTATCAAAGTTTATGTCACACGGCGGAGACGATTCAGATGCAGGCGCAGCGGCTAAATCTGGTGCTGGATTCTGTAGGCCGTCTGGTTCGTCGCGGCGCGATGTCGAATGCCGCCAATCTCCTGACCAAGCTTCGTCCCGTTGACATCGCCCAAATCCTCGGGCAACTCCCTCAACACGACAGCGAAATAGTATTTGAAGCGTTGGTGCGCCATGATCTGAGCAAGGCTGCGGAAGCGCTGTCTGAAATGGAAACCAGTCGAGCGGTCGCGCTATTGACCCGGCTCAAGCGTGAAGATGTTTCGCGTCTACTTCAGGAATTGCCTTCCGACGACGCTACGCTTCTGGTTTCGGAACTACCTGAAGAACTGCGCGACGAATTTCTGGACGCGATGAAGCTCGAGCATTCGACGGTTGTCAATGAGCTGCTCGGGTTCGCGGATGAAACCGCCGGGCGCATTATGACGCCCGACTACTTCGCGCTCGACGAAGATGTGACCGTAGCCGAAGCCATCACCGAGTTGCAGCGCAGGTCAGAAGAATTCGAGATGGCGTTCTATCTCTATGTCGTCGACTCTCGCAATCATTTGCTCGGAGTTGTAAGCCTGCGTCAGTTGCTGCTGAATCCGTCATCGACACCGCTTCGCAAGATCATGATCGGCGATGTGATCAAAGTGGCTACAGACACGGACCAGGAAGAAGTAGCGCGAATAGTGGCCACTTACAATTTGCTTGCAGTGCCCGTCGTCGATGAAGAGAACAAGCTCGTTGGAATAATAACCGTGGACGATGTGCTCGACGTAATACGCGAGGAAGCGACTGAGGACATCTACGCTTTGGCTGGCGTCGAAGCGGATGATCGAGCGCTCGGCTCGCCGGTGAATTCGGTTCGAAGAAGACTGCCTTGGTTGTTGTTATCGCTCGGCGCGGCGTTGATCGCCGTCGCGATTGTGCAGTATTACGTCACAACCATCGAGGAATCGATATGGCTCGCGGTCTTGATTCCGGTAGTCGCGACGATGGGAAGTAATGCCGCGACTCAAACCATGACCGTGGTGGTGCGCGGCATCGGTCTGGGAGAGGTGGGCTCGGATACTACGAGCCGTGTTGTAACTAAGGAAGCTTTGGTCGGAATGATCAATGGGTTGATAATCGGCAGCACCGTGTGTGTGATAGTTTCGATTTGGTTTGGCGCGCGCCTTGGATCGATGTGGTTCGGGATAAAGCTCGGCGGGATTATTGGAGTGACCATGGTTTTGAGCCTGGTCGTCGCGGGAGCATTGGGCGCATTAGTGCCGGTTCTGCTCAAGCGCTTCAGGGTCGATCCCGCCCTCGCCTCGTCGATGTTTGTCGTGACGTTTACCGATGTGATCACTTTCTTTTTTTATCTAGGCATAGCGACTCTCTTGCTCAGTCACTTCAAATTGTAGGTCCCCCGACGAAAGCGACTCGCGAGCAAAGAACAAATGCAACCTCCACAGAACACTTCGGACAAAGCCCCGCTCTTTTCCAAGCGACGCTTAGTGACGCTATTAATCGGAACCGTGATTGCGATCATCTTTGGGCTGGTGGCGGTGAACACGTTCATGTACCTTCAATACGGAGGGACGATGTTTGATCGTTTCTTCCAGAAGAAGGAAACAAGGAGTCCGGCGGCCGGTAAGTTGGCTTTCTCGAAAGGCACTGGCTACTACATCGGCGTCATCAGGAGCGAAGGTCACTCATCGAGACAGGGGGATGTGTACTATATCGAACAACCCGGCGGAAGTTTGATCGAAGTAGCCAAAGTCAACGTTGAGGTTCGCGATGCGACGAAGGTGGACAAATAGCCGCAAACTTTGAGCTCGTCCTTGTCGCTTGCACTGGTCTTTAGTAATATTGCGCGGCGAGATCGTCTTTTCGAATAATCCCCAACGAAAGGGAGGAAGACTAATGAGCAGTCAGCCGCCGTATGGTTATCCGGGTGGTTCGCAGGGTTATCAAGGGGGCGGTTATCCGCCGCCGCCACCGCCGCCGACAACTGGTCAGACAAAGGTATTGAACCTTCAGTACAACCTGGCAGCTCTGTTGTGCTACATACCTACGTGCTGTTGTTTGATCAATATCGTCCCCTGCATTTTGTGGTTCGCGACGGAGCCCAGGGAAAACAAGTTTCTGAGATTTCACGCGCTGCAGGGTTTGTTTCTTGCTGGGATCTGGATCATTGTCTGGGTGATTTTCACGTTTCTGTCGCTGGCGATGGGAGTGAGCATCCGGATGATGCCAGGCTCGGATATGGCAAGCGCTGGCGGTGGATTGCTCATCATCCTGATCCGGGCGTGCATTGGAATAGTGCTCCTGATTGTCCACATCGTCGCAATGGTCAAAGCGAATCAAGGCCAGATGTGGAAGCTACCGATCATCGGTGACCTCGCCGAGAAGAACGCGTAGGAAGGGGCTTTTTCGTTGAGATTCTTGAAGGCTGGCGAGCGGGTGGCTTAAGCCTGCTTGTCAGTCTTCTTCTGCGTCAATCAGGTTCGCTCCGTAGTTCGGTTTCTGATTCTGATCGTTCCGGCCGCTCGGGAGTAATTCTCACAAACGGCGGCTCTGGTTTTCGGTGCTTGATTGCGTCAAGCATCTCCTCTGATGTTGTGAACAGACCGCTCTTCCAAATAGCGGCCGTCGATAGAAGCAAAGCGACGGTTGCCGCAACTCCGCCCTCGGGTCCGTAGCTTCCGCCCGAGACCCACGTGGGTGAGCCCTCGCTGCCTCGCAGCCATCCTAATCGAGTGAGCATCGTGAACCCGCTCACCGGCAATCCGAAGATGAAAACCATCGCAAGATTCCAGGAATAATGAAGCGCCGTAGCAAGCCATAAACTTCGTGTCATTAAGTAAGCCAGTCCGAGCCAGACACCGGCAAGCATCGTGTTGATTGTCGAGAACGCTGAGGCGCTTGGGTTTGCGAGATGCGCGAGCCCAAAGATTATTGCCGTTATCGTCAGTGCCGGCACGGCGCCCAAATTGTGAACGAGTGCCTGAAAGGGGAAACCGCGAAATATCAGTTCTTCCGCCGCTCCCGCTATTAGAAAAAAGAAGAGCACGATCAGGAATCCAGACACGAGTTGAGCGAGCCTGCTGGTTTGAACGTTGAAGCTTGTCGCCTTCGCTATAGTCGCGATTCCGACAGCAATCGCGAGTGAAGCCGCTCCAAGCGCGGAGCCGAGGCTGAAATCGCGAAACCATAAGCGGTGCCGCTTGAAGCCCACCGATCCAAGACCTCGACGTTCGAGCAATCGTACGCAAACCGCGGAGGCAATGATCGCCGAGATGAGATTTATAAGATTGACCACAAAAAGATAGATTAGCGCAGCGCTGTTCAAAACATCCGAGTCGGATGGCTCAGACTTCAAAAACCGGAGCGAAGGAAAGAGTGTTGCGAGTGCTTTGGTCAGCCCCGTCAGCAATGATGCAGATATGAAAAAGAAAAAGAAGAAAGCGAGCACGCGCCATCCCGAGCGCAGCTCGCTTTCGTCGTTCATGAAAATGTATCGCGCGACGTCGAGCGGGTCGCTCATAGACGGCGACTCTATTGGGCACCTGGCGCGAGTGTCAACCTTACTTTACACGAGGTGCTTCGTCCCGTTGCGTCGCGTCTTTCGCGGCGATGTATCCGCGTTTTGTTTTTACGATGAGCCGGCCTTCGGTTGATTGCTGAGGTCGAGCGACTTGTACCTTGAGCTTTCGAAAAGCTCCATCGCTTTTCTTGTTCGTGGAGACGTAGCCGAGCGTGTACCGCGTGCGAAGATGATCGATTAAATCGTTGAAGGTTCGATCCAGGTTTTCCGGTTTGTCGCTGAGCACCTCGCCGCCAGTCTCCTCCGCCAGTTGTTTGAGATTCGATGTCTTCGCTTTGAACAATCCTCCGACGCCGGCTGCGGCAATCATTATACCGTTCTCCAATCGTTGACCAGCCGTCTTTGGAAGGATGCCGCACACTACGCTGCCCGATTCCAGCACTGCCATTCGGGCCTCTTCTGATGAAGGCCCCGGGCAATCAAAGAACGCGGTGACCCCGGTGATCATAAGTATCACTCGGCGACCGTCCGGATTAGCGGCCCTCTTCATGTATTTTGCGGCTTCGTAGAATGCGCCGCTGAAGCAATGCTCAGCTTCTTCATCGTGAGGCGGTAGATTATTCAAGCCCTCGAGGATTCGATCTTTGTCTTGTCCGAAGCCGGTGATCAACTCAGTCGTGTTCGCGAAAGACATCAACGCGACCTCGTCTCGAGGCCTGAGCCGCCCGAGCGCTTCAAGAGTTGCGTGGCGAACCTTATCGCTGAATGGATCCAAACAACCTCCGCGGTCGATGAGCAGGATAACCGAGAGCGGGAGCGTGTCCTGACCGAAGTGAGTTATCAATTGCGTCACCCCGTCTTCACTGACTGCGAAGTCTTCCTTCTTCAGGTTTCCCACTATGCGGCCGGTCTTCTGCTGAATGACTTGTGCGTCGAGCACAACCAGATCGACAGCCAACTTGATATTCTCGCTCGATGCTTGCGACTCGATCCCTTTCGTTTGTTCTCGTGTCGCGCTACGTGGGCTTTGAATAAGCGAGCCGTCGCCTGTCCTGGCTTTCGGTTCGTCTGAACCTGGTTCTGGCGTCTTCCCGTTCTTTCCGCGAGGCGCGCCGCCCGGAGACTGCGCGACGACTGCGAAGAGAAAAGTGGACGACAAAACAATTACGGCTGAGAGCACGACTAATCTGTGAGGTTTCATAGGCGACTCCTTCCGAAGATGATGCTGATATTTGATTGATCGACGCTGCTATGTGCCGCTCACCCGACGGCCGGCTTGTTCTTTGTTCGGCGGCACCGACCAGGCGGAGGAACGAGCGAAGGAGGATGAAGCAGATGGGGTGTCTTTTCTGAGTTCGCCTTTC
>Ga0075426_10000264_pt1 | contig 34831 bp, 30 predicted proteins | sample SoiMethybrSBSTD5_FD_75304 | JGI IMG/M metagenome (GOLD analysis project Ga0075426, IMG submission 75304) | Bulk soil microbial communities from a Populus tree surrounding site in Tennessee, USA - Soil MetaG P. TD hybrid SBSTD5 | ecosystem: Environmental > Terrestrial > Soil > Tree plantation... | reverse complement strand
AGTGTGTGGACGGAGTCGTGGCCGCTTGTGATCGGTGCGATCTTCATGGTGTTCGTGCTGTTTCTGCCCAAGGGCATCTGGGGCACGCTGACAGGAGGGTTCCATGGCCGTTAAAGTGCTGGAACTGCATCATCACGGGATCCGCGTCGGCCCCTCGCAGGAGGAGGTCGCGAAAGCACGCAAGTTCTACGGCGACGTGCTCGGCCTCGACCACGATTCCGGGCGTCCGAACATCCCGACGATCGATGGGTACTGGATGGACGTCGGTGGCACGGCGCAGATCCATCTCATGGGCGTCAACGGTCAGTCGAAGTTCGCCAAGGGCCCCGGCCAGGATCCGTCGCTGCCGCACGTGGCGCTGGCCGTCGCCGACATCCAGGAGACCCGCAATGAGCTCGATCGCCTGGGCGTGAAGTACTGGGTGGCCGAGAGCGTGGTCGGCCCGCAGTCGCAGCAGATCTTCATGAAGGATCCGTTCGACAACATGATCGAGCTGCACCAGATCGACACGTGTCGCTGCGTCACCGCGCGGCGCACCGCCGCCGGCGGCGGAAAGATGGCGTGACGGTTCCGGACGCGAGCATTCTGGCGGCGGCGACGCAGCTGGCCCGCGAAGAGCTGGCGCCGCGCGCCGCCGACTACGATCGTGACGCCAAGAATCCGGTGGACAGCTGGCGGGCGCTCGGTCGCGCCGGCTTCCTCGGCGCCACGATTCCGCGCGCTCACGGCGGGCTCGGACTTGGCAAGAGCGCGCTTGGGCTGACCGAAGCGATGTTCCGCGTCAGCGCGGGGCCACAGGCCGGCTGACGCCATGGCCGAGCCCGTCCGGCCGTTCACGGGCGCGGAGTTCCTCGAGAGTCTCCGCGACTCGCGCGAGGTCTGGATCTACGGCGAGCGCGTCAGGGACGTCACGACCCATCCCGCCTTTCGCAATCCGGCGCGCATGCTGGCTCGCCTCTACGATGCGCTACACGACAAGGCGCTGCAGCCGGCCCTGACCTGCCCGACCGACACCGGCTCGGGCGTCTTCACGCATCGCTTCTTCCGCGCGCCGGCGAGCGTCGACGAGCTCGTGGCCGGACGCGACGCCATTGCCGCCTGGGCGCGCCTGACCTATGGCTGGATGGGGCGGTCGCCAGACTACAAGGCGGCGTTTCTCGCCACCCTCGGCGCCAACGCCGACTTCTACGCGCCCTACCAGGACAACGCGCGCCGCTGGTACCGCGCCGCGCAGGAGCGCGTGCTGTTCTTGAATCACGCGCTGGTCCAGCCGCCAGTCGATCGCCACCGGCCTCCGGACGAGGTCGCCGACGTGTACGTGCACGTCGAGAAGGAGACCGACGCCGGCCTCGTCGTCAGCGGCGCCAAGGTGGTAGCCACCGGGTCGGCGCTGACGCACGCCAACTTCATCGCGCACCCGACCACGACGGTGATCAAGACGAAGCAGTTCGGCGCCGTCTTCATCGCGCCGATGGACACGCCCGGCGTGAAGCTGATCTGCCGGCCGTCCTATGCGATGACGGCGGAGGTCATGGGCAGCCCGTTCGACTACCCGCTCGGCAGCCGCATGGACGAAAACGACGCGATCCTCGTCCTCGACCACGCGCGCGTGCCGTGGGAGAACGTGCTCGTCTACGAGGACCTGGAAAAATCGGCGACGTTCTTCCAGCACTCCGGCTTTTTCCCGCGGGCGATGCTCCACGGCTGCACGCGGCTGGCGGTGAAGCTCGACTTCATCACGGGTCTCATGCTCAAGGCGGCCGAGGCGGTGGGCTCGTCCGAGCCGCGCCACATCCAGGCCTCGATCGGCGAGGTGATCGCCTGGCGCAATCTCTTCTGGGGCTTGAGCGATGCGATGGCACGAGCGGCGGTGCCGTGGGCGGGCACGACCGTGCTGCCCAACCCGGAATACGCGCAGGCCTACCGGCTGTTCGCGACCATCGCGTGGCCGCGCGTGAAAGAGATCTGCGAGAGCATCCTCGGCAGCGCGCTCATCTATCTCAACTCCCACGCGGTGGACTTCAAGACGCCGGAGCTGCGGACCTATCTCGACAAATACCTGCGGGGCTCGGACGGCACCAACGCCGTCGAGCGGACCAAGCTGATGAAGCTCCTGTGGGACGCCATCGGCACCGAGTTCGGCGGCCGCCACGAGCTCTATGAGCGCAACTACGCGGGCGCACCGGAGACGATCCGGTTCCTCACCTGGCAGATGGCGCAGACAAGCGGCGCGGCCGGCCGTTTCAAGGCCTTCGCCGAGCAATGCCTGGCCGAGTACGACCTGGAGGGCTGGACGGCGCCCGACCTCATCACCCCGCGCGATGTGAATCGCTTCCTGCAAAAGGACCCCGGCGGATAAGATGGGCCCGTGCGGATGATGCGTTTGCTCGCCACTGTCGCCGCCGTGGTCGCGCTCGCCGTCGCGTGCGACCGGGGCGGTGGCGGCAGTCCCGCGATCACGGTCGTCATCGCGGACTACAGCAAGGATCACACTCGGCCGTTCTGGCAGGCCCTCGCCGAGCAGTACACCAAGCAGGGCGGTCCCAAGGTCGATTTGCGGATCATCGACTGGAACTCGATCGATCAGCAAGTCACCACGATGATCCAGAACAACCAGCCGCCCGACGTGCTGAACCTGAACTCCTTCTCGTCGTACGCTCGGGACGGCCTCCTCTATTCCGCCGACGACGTGCTGTCGCCCGCGACGCGCGACGACTTCCTCGAAGCCTTCGCCCGCGGCGGCCAGTACCAGGGCAAGCTCTACGGCCTGCCGATCCTGTCGAGCGCGCGCGCTTTCTTCTACAACCGCGATCTGTTCGCGAAAGCCAACGTCGAAGCGCCCCCGAAGACCTGGAACGAGTTCGTCCAGGCGGCGAAAAAGATCCAGGCGCTCGGCGGCGGCGTGATCGGCTACGCGCTGCCGCTCGGCCCCGAGGAGGCGCAGGCGGAGTGGGCGATCTGGATGTGGAACGGAGGCGGCAACTGGAAAACCGGCGACGCCTGGACGATCAACAGCGACGCGAACGTGCGAACGCTCGGCTTTCTGGCCGACCTTGCGAACCGCGACCGGGTCACGCAGGTCAACCCCGGCAAGACCAATCGCACCGACGGCGCCTTCCAGCTCTTCAAGGACGGCAAGGTCGGCATGGTGATCGGCTTCAGCCCGCTGGCCAAGCAGCTCGACGCCGAGGGCAAGGTCAAGTACGGCGTCGCCGAGATGCCGACGACGCTCGACAAACCCACGACGCTGGGCGTCGAAGATTACCTGATGGCGTTCAAGAAGAAAGACAACCGCGAGGCGGTCAAGAAGTTCCTCGATCTGTACTACCAGCCCGATAACATCACGAAGTGGATCACCGCCGAGGGTTTCCTGCCGGTGACGAAGTCCGGGCTCGAGCGCATGCGCGCCAACAGCGCGCTCAAGCCGTATCTCGACGCCCTGCCCAACGCTCGCCTGGCGCCCACGACCGATCCGGCGTGGGATCGCGTGAAGCTCGACGTGCAGCAAAACATCGGCCTCGCCGTGCAGCCGGGCGGTAATCCCAAGCAGGTCCTCGACCAGCTCCAGCAGAACGCCGTCGCTGCCGCGAAGTGAGAGGCCGCCGCTGGGAGGCGCTGCTCTGGCTCGGCCCGAGCCTCGCCCTCATTGGCGGCGTCGTGTTCTACCCCGCCGTCGCGCTCGTGCACGCCTCGCTGGGGCGCTATTCGATCACCGGCGCGTATCAGGGCCCCGTCGGCGCAGACAACTACGCGCGGCTGCTGCAGCAGCCCGCGCTCCCCACGGTGCTCGGTAACACCGCGGTGTGGGTCGCGGCGGTGGTCGGGATCACCGTCATCATCTCGCTCGGCCTCGCGCAGCTGTTGAACGAAGACTTCCCCGGACGCGCGCTCGTCCGCTGGGCCCTCATCGTGCCGTGGGCCGCTTCGCTGATCATGACGTCCAAGCTGTTCGTGTGGATCTACGACTACTACTTCGGCGCCCTCAACGCGCTGCTGACGTCCCTCGGCGTGCTGCGACAGCCGGTCGACTGGCTGGGCGAGGACGCCACGGTGATGGCCGCCATGATCGCCGTGGGCGTGTTCGTGTCGCTGCCGTTCACCACGTACGTCATCCTCGCCGGCCTCGCGAGCATTCCGGGCGAGATCTACGAGGCGGCGCGTGTCGACGGCGCGTCACGGTGGGCGACGTATCAGCGGCTCACGCTGCCGCTGCTCAAGCCGGCCTTGCTCGTCGCGGTGGTGCTCAACGTGATCTACGTCTTCAACTCGTTCCCCATCGTGTGGACGCTCAACGACCGCAATCCGGGCTTCGCCCACGACACGATGGTCACCTACATGTACAAGATCGCGTTCAAGAGCGCGCTGCGTGACGTCGGCCTCGCCGCCGCGCTCGGCGTCGTGAACGTCGTGCTCATCCTGATCGCCGTGTTCGGCTACCTGAGAACCGTTCGCTGGGACGACGGCGACGTGACGGTATCCGGGAGAGCGTGAGGTGCGACGCGCCGCGCTGACCGCCGCCGGCGGCTTGCTCGCATGCGCCGTGCTCGCGCCGTACGCGGTGATGCTTCTCACCGCGCTGAAGCCCGACGCCGAGCTGCGTACGACGCCGCCGCGGCTGCTCCCCGTCGTGTGGCGTCCGGGCAACTTCCTCGCTGTGCTCGCCGATCCGGGCTTCGCGGACTGGCTTCGCGTCTCGCTGGTCGTGGCCACCGCCTCGACCGCGATCGTCGTGCTGGCCGCCGCGCCGGCCGCGTACTACACGGCGCGCCACCGCTTTCCGGGCCGCGGCGCGTTCCTCTTTGTCGTGCTCGTGACCCAGATGTTTTCGCCGACGGCGCTCGTCGTCGGGCTCTATCGCGAGTTCTTCGACCTCGACCTCGTCAACACCTACGCGGCCCTCATCCTGACCAATGCCGCGTTCAACCTCGCCTTTGCGATCTGGATCCTCCGCGCGTTCTTCGCGTCGATCCCGCGCGAGATCGAGGAGGCGGCGGCCGTCGACGGCTGCGGCCGCGTCGGCACGCTGCTCCGCGTCGTGGTGCCGCTGTCCCTGCCCGCTCTCGTCACCGCAGTGATCTTCGCGTTCATCGCCGCCTGGAACGAATACATCGTCGCGCTCACGCTGATGACGGCGCCGGAACGGAAGCCGTTGACGGTCGGCATCACGTCGTACGTCACCGCCTATGTGCAGCATTGGAACCATCTGTTCGCGGCCTCGGTGCTGGCTATCGTCCCGGTCGTCGTGCTGTTCGCGATGATCGAGCGCCACCTGGTCGGCGGCCTCACCGCGGGAAGCGTGAAGTAACGCCCGCGCTCAGACCTTCGGTCGGGGGAAGACGAACTTCACCTCGGCGGCCTCCCGCGGCCAGACCACGCGCGGCTTGCCGCCGAGGATCTGGATGGCCGCCGTGCTGGCATTGGGATTGTCGCCCAGCTCGTTGAAGATCACCGGCCCCGTCGCCGTCGTAACGCCGCCGGCGAAGCTCGTCTTGCGGATCGCCGCGATCAGCGCGTCCGGATCCGTCGAGCCGGCGCGCTCCAGCACGTCTGCCATCACGAGGAGCGCCTCGTACGTGTACGCCGCGCTCGCGTCGAAGTTGCGTCCGCCCGAGCGCTTGACGTACTCGGCGGCGAGCTTCTGCGTCTGCGGCAGGCGCATGTTCGGCCACACCGTCAGGTCCATCACGTATTCGATGCGCTCCTTGAGCTGCTCGATCTGCTTCGTCTCGTAGAGGCCCGGGGCACCGGGGCTCATGACGCCCATGACGTCCACGCGCTGCTTGACGAGCTCGTCGAGCAGCAGGATCGCGGTGGCCGGTCGCGTGAAGGGGGCGAGCACGTCCGGCTTTGCGGCCTTCGCGCGCGACACTTCGGTCGAGAGATCCACCGCCGTCTCTGGATACGGGATCACGTCCACGATCTCGAACGCGGGAGCGGCCGCCTTGTGCGCGGCCAGGAAGCCCTCGGTCGCCGTCTTGCCGAACAGGTCGTTGGTGTACATCACCACGACGCGCTTGGGGCTGACGCCGGCCTCGCGGAATATCTCGGTCATGTAGCGCACGGCGTTGCGGCCGAACGTCGCGCTACCCGGAAAGATCCGATAGACGAACTGCTGCTTCTGCTGGCCCTCCCGCACCGACTTCGCGACGTTCGCGGTGATCGCGTCGGCCGCGGAGATGTCGATGATGTAGGGCACGCGGCGCTGCTGCGCCAGCGGCGCGATGCCGGCCACGTGGGCGGAGTGGAACGCGCCGGTCAGCATCTGCGCGCCGCTCGACAGCAGGCGATCGGCCTCGGCGCGCGCGACGTCCGGCTTCGTCTGACTGTCGGCGAGCAGCAGCTCGAGCCGCGCGCCGCCCTGAGATCGGATGCCGCCGGCGGCGTTGATGGCCTCGGCCGCCATCTGGGCTCCCAATCGGCAGTCCTGACCGACCTCGGCGAGCGCGCCGGTCACGGGACTGATCACACCGATCTTGATCGTCTTGCCCTGCGCGCGTGACGCGATAGGAACCGTGGCGACGGCGGCGCTTGCCGCGGCGGCGCCGAGAAACATCCGGCGAGTGATCATCTAGACCTCCAGGAACCGCTGCTGGATGCTGGGATCCTTCCGTAGCTCGTCCGGTGTGCCGCGAAACTGGATCCGGCCCTGATCCATCACGTACACGCGGCGCGACAGCGCCAGTGCCACCTCGAGCGTTTGCTCCACAAGCAGGATCGTCGTGCCGCCGCGGTTGATCGCAGCCAGGATGCCGGTCAGGTTCTCGACGAGCATCGGCGCCAGCCCCTCGGTCGGCTCGTCGACCAGCATCACCGCCGGCCGCGCGACGAGGGCGCGCGCGATGGCCACCATCTGCTGCTCGCCGCCCGAGAGAAATTGTCCGCGATGGTCGATACGCTCGCGGAGCCGTGGGAAGTGGCGAAAGACCTCGTCGAGCCGCGTCGTGGCATCGGCATCGCGCGCGCCGACGCCGAGCATGCCGAGGCGCAGGTTTTCGAGGACGGTCAGGTTCGGCAGCACGCGCCGCTCCTCGGGAATCCACGCGATGCCGCGTCGCACGATCTCGTGCGTCGGCAGGCGTGTGAGATCCTCACCGCGCAACCGTACGCTGCCACGCGCGGGACGCGCGAGGCCCATCACCGAGCGGAGCGTCGTCGTCTTGCCCGCGCCGTTGCGACCGATGAGGCTGACGACCTCGCCCTCACCAACCGAAAGCGAGACGCCTTGCAGGATGTGCGCCTCGCCGTAGTACGTATGAACGTCCTGGAGCTCGAGCAGCGCCATGCTAGCGGATCGCCCCCAAATAGGTCTGCTGCACGCGCTCGTTGCTGCGGATCTCCTCGGGCGTCCCCTCTGCCAGCACCTGGCCCTGATGCAGCACGGTGATGCGGTCGGAGATCTTCATCACGACCTTCATCTTGTGCTCGACGAGGATGACGGTGCGCCCGGCCGTCAGCTCGCGGATGAGTCGCATGGTCTCGTCGGTCTCCTCGGGACTCATCCCGGCCGTTGGCTCGTCGAGCAGGAGGAGTTTCGGCTCCGAAGCCAGCGCAATGGCGATCTCGAGATGGCGCTTTTCGCCGTGCGCCAGATGCGCGGCGAGCTGTGCAGCCTTGCCGCCGAGGCCGACCGTGCGCAACAGCGCGTCGGCGCGCGCGGCCACGTCGGTGAGCGCGTCGGCGCGCGACCAGAAGTTGAACGACCGCGTCCAGCCCTGTACCGCCACACGCACGTTCTCGTGCACGCTCAGATGCGGAAAGACGTTCGTGATCTGATACGACTTCGTGATGCCGAGCCGTGCCACCGCGTGCTGCGGCAAGCCGGTGATCTCCCGCTCGCCGAACCAGACGCGACCGGAGGTCGGCACCGTCTCGCCGGAGATCAAGCGGAAGAAGGTCGTCTTGCCCGCCCCGTTCGGTCCGATGATCGAGCGCAGCTCGCCGCGCCGGACGACGACGTCGACGCGATCGACCGCGATCAGACTCCCGAAGGCGCGCGTGAGCGCTTCGGTGCGCAGCAGTGGCGCCTCCGGCATAGAGGCGCAGATACCACGGGCGTTTCTGGCGTGTCAAGACGATCGGCGGCGCGGCGCGCTGTGCTATCGTCCTCGGAAGATGGACGCGCTTCCGCTGCCCCCGCTCTCGGCCGCGCAGGCCGACATCGTCGCGCGCGTGACCGAGCTGGCGCGCACGCGCTTTGCGCCCCGCGCTGCCCGATACGATGCCGAGTCCTCGTTCCCGCACGAGAACTATCGCGATCTGCACGTCGCCGGCCTCTTGCCGCTGACGGTGCCGGCCGCGTATGGCGGCGTCGGCGCCGATCCGATCGCCTACGTGCATGCGCTGCGCGAGATGGCACGCGGCTGCTCGGCGACCGCATTGACGTTCAACATGCACAGCACGATCACCGGCTTCATCGACGCTCTGGGTTCCGAGGCGCAGAAGCGGCGCTGGTTTGGCGATGTCGTCGGACACGGTCGCCTCATCGCGTCGATCACGAGCGAGCCGGAGCAGTCGTTCCGCGACAAATTCGTGCTCAACACCGTGTTTCGCCGAGCCGACGGCGGCTGGCGCGTGGGCGGCGTCAAGCAGTTCTGCTCGATCGGCGACGCCGCCGATTACTATTTCGTCACCGGCGTCGTCGAGGGCGCATCGGGCGCCGCTGATGGCGTGATTTCGGCGATGATCCCTCGCACGGACGCGGGCGTGAAGATCGAAGGAATCTGGAACGCGACCGGGATGCGCGGGACCATCAGCCACACGATCCGCTACGACTGCCTCGTGCCCGACTCCGACATCGTCGGCAGACCGGGCAGTCTCTTGACGATCGATCTCTCCGGCTTCGCGCTCGGCTACGCCGCCGTGTATCTGGGCATCGGCGAGGCGGCCTTCGACTATATGCTCGAGTACGCAAAGACGAAAACGCTCAAGCCGTCGACCGAACCGATGTCACATCATCCCCTGGTCCAGCGCACGGTCGCGCAGGTCGGCACCGCGCTCCGCGCGGCGCGACTCCTCGTGCACGAGGCAGCGCGCGTGCGGATGACCGGCGACAAGGCCGCGACGATGCTCGTGGTCAACCAGGCGAAGGCCTACGCGGCCGAGGTCGGCCTCGACGCGACGACACGCGCGCTGCAGATGGCGGGCGGCCGCGGCATTCTCAAGGAACTGCCGCTGGAGCGCTGGCATCGCGACGCACTGGCCGGCCCGGTCATGCCGCCGTCCAACGATCGCTGCCTGGAGACGGCCGGCAAGCTGTTGTGCGGGCTGCGCGCCGCGACGCTGGAATTTCAGTGAGCGCGGCGCGCGCCTGAGCGTCCGGGGGAACTTCGCGAGGGCATGGCGGTCTAACGGGATGCGCAAGCCCCTCGGCGCCGATCCGCCTGGCCTGCTCGCACGCCTGCGGGCGGGCGATCCGCGTGCGTTCGAAGAGCTCGTGACGACCTATCAGCATCGCGTCTTCGGGGTGGCGCTGCGGATGCTCGGGAGCCGGGCAGAGGCCGAGGAGATCGCGCAGGAGGCATTCTTGCGAGCGCATCGCGCCGTGGTGAGCTTTCGTGGTGACGCGCGGCTCGGCACGTGGCTGTATGGGATCGCGTCACGCCTGTGTCTCAATCGCCTCTCGTCACCCGACCGTCGCATGGCGCGCGGGGACGCGGCGCTGGCCGACGTGCCGGCCACGACGCCCGACGTCGCTGCCGAGGTCGAGCGGGCCGAGCTCGATGCGGCGCTGCGCACCGCGATCGAAGAGCTGCCGAATGAGCAGCGACTCGTGTTGGTGCTGCGCGACGTCGAGGGGTTATCGTACGAGGAGATCGCGGACGCCCTCGCCCTCGTTCCCGGAACCGTGCGGTCGAGACTGCATCGCGCGCGGATGCAGCTGAAGGAGAAGCTGGAGCGGTTCGCATGACGTGCATCGACGCACGCGACATGTTTTCCTTGCTCGCGGACGACGCGCTCACGCCCCTCGAACGCGCGGCGCTCGACGCACACCTCGCGGACTGCGCCGAGTGTCGGCGGGAGCTCGCGGGCTTCGAGCGCACCGTCAAGCTCGTCCGCGCCATCGATCCGGCGCACGCGCCGGCGGGATTCGTCGAGCGCGTGCTCGCCGCAGCGCAGTCCAACCGGCCGGCGCCGGCGCCGGCGCCGCAGCCACCGGTCTCGAAGCCGCCGCAACCGGCCCCGGCGCCGCAGCCACCGGTCTCGAAGCCGCCGCAACCGACGCCGGCGCCGCAGCAACCGACGCCATTGCGAGAGCGGCCCACGCCCGTGCCGGAACGGCCGGCGCGCCGCGCGCGTTGGCCGATGCTGCCGCTCGGCGCCGCCGCCCTGCTCGTGGTCGGCGGGCTCGCGGTGCTGCTGTTCCGCAGCTCCCCCGAGCAGCAGCGGGCCGCTCAGCGCCAGCTGGAGTCGCCGCCTCCAGTCACGGCGCCCGCGCCGCCGACCGAGGCGCCGCCTGCGCCGGCGCCACCGTCGCGCGAGCCGCCGAAGCCTGCGGCGCCCGCCAGCAAGCCGCCGAAGACCGCCGCCAAGCCGCCGGCCGGCGCCGGCAAACGCGCCGAGACGAGCGTCGCGGAGAGAAAATCGCTGCCGGACGAGCAGCGCAACGTCGCGCCGTCGCAGACTGCCGAGCGGTCCGACACAAAACTCGAGTCCGCCGAGCGCGCGCAGGACAAAGACAAACGCGACACCGCGCAGGAACCGCTGGCAAAGCGCCGCGCCGACGCCCCGCCGTCTGTCGCGCAGGACGCAATCCAGCCGGCGCCGGCTTCGCCGTCTCGCGACCGGCAAGCCGCCGTCGCGAAAGGCCAGCCGACACCGCAGACGTCGCCGTTGTCACGCACCGGGCCGATGACTGGTATTCCCGCGGTCCCGCCGGACGTGACGGCCCGGCTGCGTGTAGCGGACGTCAAAGCCGGCGAGCAATCGCTCATCGCGCTCGCCGCGCGCGCGGGGGGGCGACAAACAGGCCGCCGCATCGACGCCGGCCGGATCGTCGTCGAGCTGGCGGTGCCCCGTGACGCGTACCCACAGTTCGTGCGCGACGCGACGGCGCTGGGCTCGATGTCGATCGACCGCCAGGCAACCGACGCGCCGATGCTCGCCGTCGCCGTCACCCTGTCGCACTGACCCGCTCCGTCGTCCGGGAACTTCCGGGGTGCTGCCCTGTCTAACGAACCGGTGGCACACATTCCAATAGCGGGAGGCCGGATCATGAAACGGACGATGGCGATCGTGCTCGTGCTGGTGACGTCGCTCGCGTCGGGCGCCGAGGCGGCGCAGGTCGCTGTCGGTCGCGACGCCCAGCGCGACGTGATGGTGACGATCTACAACGGCAATCTCGGGCTGGTCAAGGACGTGCGCGAGGCGCGCCTGCCGACGGGGCTGCATGAAACCGAGTTCACGGACGTGGCGGCGCAGATCGATCCGACCACGGTGCACTTGAAGTCGCTGACTGATCCCGCGGGACTGCGGATCCTCGAGCAGAACTACGAGTACGACCTCCTCTCGAGCCAGAAGCTCATGGAGAAGTACGTCGGCCGCATCGTGCGGCTGTACAACACGGACGGCACGTACCTCGAGGCAAAGCTCCTCTCGACGGCCGGCCCCGTCTTCGAGATCAACGGCCAGATCCATCTCGGCCACAACGGCCGACTGGTGCTGCCCTCGCTGCCCGAGAACCTCGTGAGCAAGCCGACGCTCGTCTGGCTGCTACGTAACGCGCTCACGGGCGCTCAGCGCATCGAAGCGTCGTATCTGACGGGCGGCATCACGTGGAAGGCCGACTACGTGATGGTGCTCGACCCGACCGACACCAAGGCCGACCTCACGGGCTGGGTCACCATCGACAACCGCAGCGGCGCGACCTACGGCAACGCGGCGCTGAAGCTCGTCGCCGGCGATGTCAACCGCGCGCCGGAAGGCCGCCGCAACCAGCGCGCGCTGGAGGTGGCCTCGAAGGCGGCGTCGATGCAAGACGCCACCCGCGACTTCACGTCGGAAGGGTTCTTCGAGTATCACCTGTATACCCTCGACGGCCGTACCACGCTCAAGGACAACCAGACCAAGCAGCTCACGCTGATGTCGGCCAGCGACGTGCCGGTGCTCAAGCAGCTCATCTACTACGGCGCGCAGGATTATTACCGGACGTCCTACGGCATGCCGATGTCGAATCAGAAAGTCGGCGTGTACCTCGACGTCAAGAACAGCAAGACCAATCGGCTCGGCGTGCCGCTGCCCAAAGGCAAGGTTCGCGTCTACAAGGCCGACGCGTCGGGCAGCCAGCAATTCGTCGGCGAGGACTGGATCGACCACACGCCGACGGACGAGCGCGTGAAGATTAAGATGGGCGACGCGTTCGACGTCGTCGGTGAGCGCACGCAGAAGGAGTTCCGCAAGATCGGCTCGGGTCTGTACGAGGTCGAGTGGGAAATCGCGCTGCGCAACCACAAGAAGGCCGACCAGACGGTCACCGTCATCGAGCCGGTGCCGGGCGACTGGCAGGTGCTCACCTCGACACACGCGTGGGAGAAACCCGAGGCTCACACGCTGAAGTTCCAGGTGCCGGTGACCCAGGAGGGCGCCGCGAAGCTCACCTACCGCGTGCGCGTGCGGTTCTAGCGTCTGACGGCGGCCGTGCTCGGCCCGCGGTCGAGCACGGTCGCGACGAGGTGATGCAGGTACTGCAGGCGAAACGGCTTCGGCAGATACGAGTGCGCGCCGAGACCGATCACCTGGCCGGCCACCTTTGAGCTCTCGTTGCCGGTCACCATGATGACCGGCACACCCGAGGCGAGCGTACGGATGTGTTTCAGCGCCGTCACACCATCCATGCGTGGCATCTCGATGTCGAGCATCACGAGCGTCGGCGTCGCGCGGCGCACGGCGGCGACCGCGGCCTCGCCATCGGCGACGGACTCGATCACGCAGTCGGCGTACATCGTCGAGAAAAACTCGGCGAGCGTTTGACGCACCTGCGGCTCGTCGTCCGCGATCAGCACCCGCCTGGCGTCGCGCATCGCTTCACCATAGCACCGCCGACGCGTGCGCTCGGCGACCGAATCCGCTGGTCGATTCGTGAACAGGCGCCGGAAATCGGGCGGTCAGCCGCTGGCCAGGCAGCGGCCGGAACGCTCGGTGGCGCGCGGAGTTACGAGACGTGCCGGTGTGGAGCCCCTCTTGCACATACCGGCTACAGGAAGAGGACGGCGGACGACTGTTCGGGGGGCCAATGACCGACGCGAGAGTCGCGCAAGCAGCGCAGCCTGTGGCGCGAGCCGAAGACGCGCCGGCGGCGAGCACGCCGCCGGCGCTGCGCGCGCCCGACGAGGGCTCGCGACGCGGGCGTGCGCTCCGTCAAGAGCTGGCGGTCCGCGCGGGCGTGTCGATCCTGATGCTCGTCTTCAACGAGCTGCTGGCCGCATCGGCCTATGCGCAGGCCATCATCCGGGTGACCTCCGTCGTCGGTCTGCTGGTCAACGTTCCGTATTATCTGGCGGCGCATTCGCGCTGGCGGCGACGGGTGCAGGCATGGCTTCGCATGAGTGTGGACGTCGCCCTCATCACGGCCGGTCTGTACGCGGCCGGTGGTCTGGCGGCCTCCGCCTATCTTGGTGTCTATGCGATCGTGCCGGTGTACACGGGCATCGTCTTCTCGAGCGTGGCGTGCGTCGTCGTCACCGCGCTCGCGACGCTCGCGTTCCTGTCAATCGCGGGCGCCCAGACCGCCGGCCTGCTCGCCTTCACGAGCGCGCCGCCACCGTATGCATGGCATATGGCGATCTTCAACCTGCTCGTGCTCAACATCGTCGGGGGCCTGTCCGCGATCCTCGCCGATGCCTATCGCCGCAGCCGGCACCGGCTGGCGGAAGCGTACGACGAGCTCGAACTCGCGCACGACCAGTCGCTGCGGATGCACGCACAGATCGAGCGCGCCGGCCGCCTCTACGCGGTCAGTGAGGTGGTGGCCGGTGTCACGCACGAGATGCGTAACGTCCTCCAGGGCGTCTTCGGACACTTGTGGCTCGTGCGCCGCAAGCTGGCCAGTGCACCGCCCGACGTCGACGAGCATCTCGCGCGTGTCGAGGAATCCTGTGAGCAGGTCATGCGGATCATCCGCACCACCCTGGACATGGCGCGCCAGCCCGGTGACGCGCCAGGGCCGCTCGACGTGCACGAGGTCGTGTCCCGGGTCGCCCAGTTGAAGGCGTACGACCTGCGGCGCGACAGCATCACGCTGAGCGTGCACATCGCCGACGACGTGCCGCAAATCCGCGCCTCGGGATTCCAGCTGCAGCAAGTGCTGCTGAACCTGATCACCAATGCGCAGGAGGAGCTTCGCGAGCGCGACGGGCGTCGCGAGATCATCATCGCAGCATGGCCCGATCCAGTGGGCTGCGCCATCGAGGTGCGCGACACCGGTCCCGGCATTCCGCGCGCGATCCTCCCGCGCGTCTTCGAGCCGTTCTTCACGACGAAGGAGACGGGCGCCGGCCTCGGCCTGGCGATCTCCGCCGGCATCGTGGAGCGCTTCGGCGGCCGCATCACGGCGATGAATCGTCGCGATGGCGGCGCCGCGTTCCGTATCGTCCTCCCCACCGCCTGACGAATTTTCTTGGTGAGACGCAGCGACGCCGTTGTAATGGCGTCGTGCTGGAGTGGCTTCCTAGAGAAGAGGTCACGCTCCTGCTGGTCGCGGCTGGAGCTCTGGGGTGTCTGGTCCTCGGCGTCCTCGAATTGCTCTGGCCGACCGGCTCGCACCGTGTCGCCCGTCCCCGCACAGCACCCGTCGGCCGGCGTTCGCCTGGTGTCGCCCCTCCCCGTTCAGCGCCGCCGATGCGTCGGATGTCCTCCGACCGGCTGGTCTCACTCGTCGAGCGTGCGCGCGCGGAAACCGACCCCGCGCTGAGGACGACGGCGTTGCGCATCGCGATTCTCACGCTCGAGCGCTGGCGCGCGAGCGGCGCGCCGCTGGACGAGGCCGCCGTCGCCGCCCTCGAGCGGGCGCGCGTCGAGCTGTGGGCCGACTATCAACGGGTCGCCTTGCGCCGGCTGGCCGCCACGACGCCGTGGCGGACAACTGCGCTGCGTGCAGCTGATGCTGGGCGTTAGTTACCGTCCGCGCTTAGCCAGATATTCGGGGCCGACGAGCACCTCGCGCGGCTTGGCGCCGTCGCCCGGACCGAGAATCCGGTCCTGCTCCATCATGTCGATGAAGCGCGCGGCTTTCGGATATCCGAGCCTCATGCGCCGCTGCAGGAACGAGATGGACCCCTGGCGCTGGCCGATGACGAGGTGGACGGCGTCCCAGTAGAGATCGTCGCGGTCTGACGCGTCACCGCCCTCGGCGCTGTCTGTCTCCGTCGGCAGCACGACCTCCTCGTACACCGCAGTGCCCTGCGTACGCAGGAACTCGCAGATGGCCTTCACCTCGTCATCGGAGACCCAGGCGCCATGCACACGCAGCTGCTTGTTGGCTCCCGGCGGGACGTAGATCATGTCGCCACGGCCCAGGAGCTGCTCGGCGCCGTTGCCATCGAGCACGGTGCGGGAGTCGACCTTCGAGGCGACCTGGAACGCGATCCGCGTCGGGAAATTTGCCTTGATGAGGCCGGTCACCACGTCGACCGAGGGACGCTGGGTCGCGATGATCAGGTGGATGCCGACCGCGCGTGCGATCTGCGCGAGTCTGACCAGGGACGTTTGCACCTCGCCCGCCGAAACCATCATGAGGTCTGCCAGCTCGTCGACGACGACGACCCAGTAGGGCAGCTTCTCCTCGGCCGGCACGACTTTGTTGTAGCCCTCGATGTTGCGGACCTGCTTGAGCTGCAGCGCCTTGTAGCGCTCGTCCATCTTGCCAACGATCCAGCGCAAGCGTGCCGCGGCCTCCTTCGCGTCGGTGACGACGGGCGACAGCAGATGCGGGATGCCCTCGTAGACCGACAGCTCGAGGCGTTTGGGATCCACCATCAGGAAGCGCACGTCCGCCGGCGTCGCCTTGTAGAGAATCGAGCAGATCATGGCGTTGAGGCCGACGGACTTGCCGCTGCCCGTAGCACCGGCCACCAGCAGGTGGGGCATCGCGGTGAGATCGGCGACGACCGGAATGCCGTTGACGTCCTTGCCGAGCGCCAGCGGCAGCCGGCCCTTGGATTCGGCGAATTCGGCCGAGACGAAGATCTCGCGCAGGTAGACAGTGGCCCACTCGTCGTTCGGGACCTCGACGGCCACCGTGCCGCGGCCGGGGATGGGCCCGACGATCCGGACGCTCGCCGCCTTGAGGGCCAGCGCGAGATCGTCGGCGAGGTTCACGACCTGCGCGACCTTGACGCCGGGCGCCGGCTCGAACTCGTATGAGGTGATGATCGGGCCCGGGCTCACCTGCACGATGCGCCCGTCGACCTCGAAGTCGGCGAGCTTGCGACGCAGGATCTCGGCGTTCTCTTGGAGCTCTTCACGCGTGCGCTTGAGCTCGGCATTCGACGGCGCCTGCAGCAAACCCACCGGCGGCAGCTGAAACGCCTCGGCGCCGCCCTTGCCGAAGTCGAACGTTTCCTGCCACGACAGACCTTTGTCCATCAGCGTGCTCTTGGGGCGCGCCGGCTCCACGATCGTCGGCGGCGGTGGCTCGAGCTCCTCCGTTGCCGCGTCGGCGACGAGGGACAGCGGTGCGATCGGCTTGCCCGCCAACACCGGCCGTGCAGCAGCACGGCGGCGCCGCAGCGCCAGGCGCGCGGTCACGAGCCGGGTCACCGCCGCGTACGACGTCTGCGTGACAAGCAGCGCGCCGACAGGGACCGCGGTCAGCAACAACAGCCACGCGCCCGCATTACCGATCGTCGTGTGCAGCGCCACAGCCGCGGCCCACCCGGTCAACCCACCGGCGCGCACCATCCCGCCGCGCGTGACCCGTGAGGCCGCGAGCGAGTCGGTCGATTGCTGCAGCAGCCCCGTCGCGGCGAGGAGGAGCAGCAGCAGACCAGCCACCGGAACCCAGCCGCGCGCCGCGAGCGGACGAACGAACGCGGCGGCTCCCCAGACGCCGGCCGCGAGCGGGAACAGAAATGCTGCGTAGCCGAACGCCCGGAAGAACGACCAGGCGACCCAGATACCGACCGGCCCTACCATCGTGATCTGATCGGCCGGCGCGATCGTCGGGTCGAACACAGCGAGCGCGACGAGGAGAAAGACACCTACCGTCAGCGCCGCGATCCCCTGAACCTCGCGCACCCATCGGCGCGGCGGGGCCTTCTTGCGCGCACGGCGCCGCGGCTGCGCTGATACATCGGGCGTCCGCACGTCTGACTTGATTTCGGTGGTGGACACGCTGCCAGGCATCAGACCTCCAGAATGATCGGCAGCACGACGGGCTTGCGCTGCACCCGATGGTTGACGAGCTGCCGGACGGCCGTGCGCACGCGCGCGCCGATCGCCTCGCGATCCCACGGCTCGTCGGGATCGCGGGCCGCCAGCGCGACGCGCACCGCCGCTTTCATGTCCTCGAGCAGGACTTCGTTTTCTTTGACGTAGACGACGCCGCGTGACGCGATCTCCGGGCCGGCGACGATCGCGTGGCTGGCGTCGAAGGTGATGGCCACAGCGATCACGCCGTCCTCCGCGAGGATCTGACGGTCGCGGAGAACCACCGAACCGATGTCGCCGACGCCCTTGCCGTCGACGAGCACGCGCCCCGTCGGATAACCGGGAATCACGTGCGCGGTCGTCGGCGTGACCTCGATGGCCGTGCCGTCCTCGACGAGTAGCACGCGATCCGCGGCGAAGCCCATGCCCGCGGCGAGCCGCGCGTGACCGAGCAGGTGCCGGTACTCGCCGTGCACCGGCACGAAGTACCGCGGCTGGGTGAGCTTGAGCATCAGCTTCAGATCTTCCTGGCTCGCGTGCCCCGACACGTGCACGAAGGCATTGTCCTCGTAGAGCACCTCGGCGCCCATACGATAGAGCGCGTTGATCACGCGTCCCACCGTGCGCTCGTTCCCGGGGATCACGCGCGCGGAGATCACGACGAGGTCGCCGCGCGCGATTTGCACATACTTGTGCTCGCCGGCGGCCATCAGCGCGAGCGCCGAGTTCGGCTCGCCCTGACTGCCGGTCGAGAGGATCACCTGCCGCTCGGGCGAAAGCGCGACGACCTCCTCGAGCGTGCGGACGAGGCCCGCGGGCACACGCAGGTAGCCGAGCTCGCCCGCGATCGCGACGTTGCGTTCCATCGAGCGGCCGAGCAGCGCGACGTGGCGGCCGCGCGCCGCCGCCAGAGTGAGCACCTGCTGGATGCGATGGATGTGCGAGGCGAACGTCGCAAGGATGATCCGGCCCGTCGCGCGATCGAACCGCTCCGCCAGCGCCGCGCCGACCTCGATCTCCGAGGGCGTGTGGCCCGGCCGATCGACGTTGGTACTGTCCGAGCACAACACGGCCACGCCCTCATCGCCCAGCTCGGCGAAGCGCCGCATGTCGGCGGGCTCGCCGTCGAGAGGGCTCGGATCCAGCTTGAAGTCGCCTGTGTGCACGATGGTTCCCGCGGTCGTGCGAATAGCGAGGCCCATGCCGTCCGCGATGGAGTGGGTGACGCGAATCGGCTCGATCGTGAAGGGCCCGAGCGTGAATGGCTCACGTGGCCGCATGGTGAGGAGCTGGGCCGGCTCGAGCAACGCGTGCTCGCGCAGCTTCTCGGCCACCAGCGCCCGCGTGAGCGCGGTCGCATAGACAGGCAGCTGCGTCGATTTCAGCAGATACGGCAGCGCGCCGATGTGATCTTCGTGTCCGTGCGTGAGGACGACGCCGTGGAAGCGCTCGCGCTTGGCGAGCGCGTAGGAGAAGTCCGGAATGACGTAATCGATTCCCGGCAGCTCATCGTCGGGAAACATGAGCCCGCAATCGATGGCGACGACGTCGTCGCCGGACTCGATGAGCATCATGTTGAGGCCAATCTCGCCCAGCCCGCCGAGCGGAATGAGCCGAACGGAGGGTTCCACCGCGACTCCTTTCACGACAGCCGGCTCATCGTAGCATTCGGCTCGCACCCGCCGAAGTTTCGCCGGCCGGTGCTCCGCGTGTGACGGCTCACGAGAACGAGGGGGTTTGGGGGAAGCCGCAGGGGTCCCCCAATTAGAAAGGCGCCGAGGCCTCGAGACGGCGCACGAGATCGCGCGCGTGGGCGGTGAACGCGCCGCGCTCGGCGGCGGCGATGGGCTCGCCCGGAATGAATTTCTCGCCGAGCGGATTGACGAACTGGCCGTTCTTCGACACGCGGTAGTCCAGATGCGGCCCCGTCGCCAGTCCGGTCATGCCGACGTAGCCGATGACCTGACGCTGTGTCACGCGCCCGCCGGGACGGATGCCCGGACCGAGGCGCGACAGGTGGTTGTACATCGTCTCGTAGCCCTCGCGGTGCTTGAGGGTCACCGAGATGCCGTTGCCACCCGCCCATCCGGCGGCGCGCACGCGGCCGTCGGCGACCGCTCGGACCGGTGTGCCGGTCGGCGCGCCGTAGTCGATGGCGAGATGCGGGCGCACGCCGCCGAGAATCGGATGCGGACGCGCCCACGTGAAGCCCGACGTGATCCGCGTGAACTCGAGCGGCGACTTCAGGAAGCTCTTGCGCAGCGAGCGGCCGTCGGGATCGTAGAACGCGCGGCGCCCATCGGACGCACGCTCGAAGGCGACGCCGGTGAGCACGCGGCCGTCGCTGACGTACTGCGCCACGAGGATGCGCCCGTAATCGACGAACACGTCGTTGGCGAAGCGCTTCTCCACGAGCAGACGAAAGCGATCGCCGGCCCGGGTGTCGGCGGTGAAATCGAAATCGGACTCGAAGATCGCCGCGAGATCCACCGCGAGCTGGGCGGCGCCGCCGGCCTGCTCTACCGCCTCGAATAAAGACCGCGTGACCTCGCCCGCCACCACGTCCACACGCACGTCGGGCCGCGTCTGGGCGCGGCTCACCTCCCACCCACCGTCGCTCGGGATCACCGCATAGCCGAGCCACGGGCTCGGCTCGTAGCGCAGCGTGAGCGGTCGGCCATCGAGCGTCCAGGTCACTTCGAGCGTGTGCCGCGGCGAGAGCTTCTTGAGGTTGGCGCCACTGGCGGCCAGCGCCGCCGCGATCCCGGCACTCGCGTCGTGCGGCATGCCCTTGCGCTCGAGCGCCCGGACCAGCGTGTCGCCCCGGCGAAGGTCGATGGCGGTGACTCGGGTACTCGGGCCCGTCGGCAAGGGCGGCTCGGCGACGATCACCGGCAGCGGGCGGGCCGCGGGAACGGAGGGCGTGCGCGACAGGTAGCCGGTGCGATACAGAACGCCGCCGACGCAGAGCTCGACGGCCAGTATGGTCAGCAGCACGATGCGGCGTCGCATCGTCTTCCACTATAACCGGCGGGCGACCTCGGCAAACTCGCGAATGTCCAACGTTTCGGCCCGACGGCCGGGATCGACCCCGGCGCTGGCCGCGGCCTCGCGAGCGGCTCCGACAGGCAGGCCCAGACCTTTGGCGAGGGCGTTGACCAAGGTCTTGCGCCGCTGGGCGAAAGCGGCCCGAACGACCGCCTCGAACCGTGGCTCGTCGGCCAGCTCGACCGGCGGGGCGGGCAACGGCGTCAGCCGCAGCACGGCGGACTCGACCTTCGGCGGCGGCCGGAAGGCGCCCGGCGGCACGCGCATCGCGAGCTCCACCCGCCAGCGCAGCTGGACGTGGACTGAGAGGCTCCCATACGTCTTGCCACCAGGGGCGGCCGCCACACGCTCGGCCACCTCGCGCTGGAGCATGACCACTATCCGATCGATCGCCTGCGGCGCCCGCGCAAGCGCGACGAGAATGTTCGTGCCGACGCTGTACGGCAGGTTGCCGACGACGAGCGCCCCGCCGCCCGCCGGCCGGGCGAGGGAGCTCCAGTCCCACGCGCGCGCGTCGACGTCGAGCACCTCGACTGCGGGCAAGGCGACACGGAGCCGCTCGCTCAAGGCCCGATCGACCTCCAGCGCGACGACACGGCCCGCTCGGCGCGACAGCTCGGCGGTCAGTGCCCCCTGGCCAGGCCCGATCTCGACGACGAGATCGGCAGGCGTGGGCGCCAGCAGGTCGACGATCGACCGCGCGATGCCGGCATCGCGCAGGAAGTGTTGGCCGAGGGCGCGGCGCCTCACCGAATGGATCGCCGCGCCGCCAGCTCGGCGAGCAGCGCGCGATGCACCTCCCGAGTGCGTGCCTCGGTCGCCGCGCGATCGCCGCTGTTGTCGATGACGTAGTCGGCGAGCGCGGCCTTCTCGGCGAGGGGCATCTGGTTGGCGATGCGGCGCTCACCGTCGGCGGCATCGCCGTCGCGCCCCAGGAGCCGGGCGCGCTGTGTGGCGGCATCGGTGATCACGACGATCAGCCGATCCATCTGCGTGTGGCCTCCCGACTCGATCATCACCGGCGCGTCCCAGATGACAATGCCGTCGAAACCCTCGGCCTGCAGGTCGGCGAGCCGGGCGACGAACCGCTCGCGGATGGCCGGATGCAGGATCGCCTCCAGCCGGCGTCGGCGCGCCGGATGGGCGAAGACGATCGCCGCCAGCTTCTTGCGATCGATCACACCGTCGGCCGTAAGCACGTCGCCGAACTCACGGGCCACCGCGGCGAGTGCCGGCTCCCCGGGCGCCACAACGTCGCGCGCGAGCTGATCGGCATCGATGACGACGCAGCCCAGCGCGCGGAGTATCTCCGAGACGGTGCTCTTGCCGGTCGCAATGCCGCCGGTGAGACCGGCGAGCAGAAAGCGCCGCGGGGGCGCCGTCACACCTGTGACCAATCGTCGCCCGACTTGACGTCGACGACGACCGGCACGTCGAGCGGCAGCGCCGCCTCCATGATCTCGCGCGCGAGCGCCTCCACGACGGGCACCTCGGCGGGTGGCGCCTCGAAGAGCAGCTCGTCGTGCACCTGCAGCAGCATGCGCGCGGCCAGCTCGCGCTCGCGCAGCGCGGCGCGCATACGGACCATCGCGATCTTGATCATGTCGCTCGCGCTGCCCTGCACCGGCGCGTTCATCGCCATGCGCTCGGCGGCGTTGCGCGCCACAGGGTTGCCGGAGCGCAGATCGGGCAGGTATCGGCGGCGACCGAGCAGGGTTTGCACCCAGCCGCGATCGCGGCCCTCCTGCAGAATACGGTCGATGAAGGCGCGCACGCGCGGGTGCGTGGCGAAGTACGCGTTGATGTAGCGCTGCGCTTCCTTCTGATCGATCTTCGTCGCCTGCGACAGCCCGAACGCGGAAACACCATAGAGGATGGCGTAGTTGGCGCTCTTGGCGATCGTGCGCTGCAGCGACGTCACGGCGGACGGCTCGATCTTGAACACCTCCGATGCCGTGCGCGTGTGGATGTCCTCACCGCGGCGGAACGACTCGATGATGGCCGGCTCGCCCGACATGTGGGCGAGAATCCGCAGCTCGATCTGCGAGTAGTCCGCCGCCACGAATTTCCAGCCCTCGGCCGGGATGAACGCGGCGCGGATCCGCCGGCCGAGCTCCGTGCGGATCGGGATGTTCATGAGGTTGGGGTCCTGCGACGACAGGCGCCCGGTCGCAGCCACGAGCTGATTGAACGTGGTGTGGATGCGCCCGGTCTTCGGGTTCACAAGGGCCGGCAGCGTGTCGGCGTAGGTGCCCTTGAGCTTCGCGAGGCTTCGATGCTCGAGGATCTTGCCGGGCAGCGCGTGCCCGAGCGCCAGCTCGGTCAGCACGTCGGCATCCGTCGACGGACCGGTCTTCGTGCGTCGCAACACCGGCAGCTTCAGCTTTTCGAACAGGATGTGGCTGAGCTGCTTGGGCGAGGCGATCGTGAACTCTTCGCCCGCGAGCGCGTAGATCTCGCGCGTCAGATTGTCGAGGTCGCGCTCGAGCTCCTTCGCGAAGGCCTCGAGCCGCGCGGGATCGACGCGGATCCCGATGCGCTCCATCTCGGCCAGCACCGGCACGAGCGGCCGCTCGATCTCCTCGTAGATGCGGGTGACGCCACGCTCTTCGAGATCCTTCCGCGCGTGCTCCCAAAAGCGCGCGAGCCAGCGCGCGCGGTCGCCGAGCACGCGCGGCAGATCGTCCGGCGCGACGTTGAGCAGCGCCGGCGGGCAATCACCGAACGCCTCCATGCACACTTCGTCGAGCTTGTACGTCGCCCGCGCCGGATTGAGCAGGTACGCGGCGACGGCGCTATCGTCGACGACCGGCGGCGGCGTGTTCGCCTCGAGCCATGCCGCAATCAGTGGCTTGGCATCGTGCACGACGAGCGGGTGGCCAGGAAAGGTCTCGCTCAACACCTCGCCGCCCAACGCCACACCGGCCGCGCCCGCATCCTCCTGGAACACACCGAGCGCGTCGAGGCGCGGCGTCGGCGGGCGCGGATCGCCCGCCCAGTCGAGCAAGACCGGCGCGCCGGGCGGCACCTGGGCAACCCAGTCGGCGAGCGCGCTCGGCGCGCCGAGCACCGTCACGGGGCCGGCGTCGACGGCGGGCGCAGCGGCCGGCAGCTCCTTCACCAGCCTCGTAAACTCGAGCTCGAGCCACAGCGCCCGCAACCGCGGCCAGTCCGGCTCGCCGCGTCGGTAGGCCGGCAGATCGAAGGCGAGCGGCACCTCGCGGTTCAGCACGACGAGCTCGCGCGAGAGCAGCGCGTTCTTCCGCCCTGTCGCGAGCGTCTCGCGCAGCTTGCCCGGAATGAGCGTGAGATTGTCGTACAGGCGCGCGACGGAGCCGTACTGGCCGATCAGCTTGACCGCCGTCTTCTCTCCGACGCCCTTGACGCCCGGCACGTTGTCGATCGAGTCGCCCATGAGCGCCATCACGTCGGGGATCTGATCCGGGCCGACGCCCCAGCGCTCGCGCACCTTTGCCTCGTCATAGACGATTTTCTCGCCCGTGCGCCCGACCACCGACAGCACACGGACGCGCGGGCCGACGAGCTGCAGGAGGTCCTTGTCGCCGGTCACCAGCACGACGTCCAGGTCGGTCGACTCGAGCGCGTGCGTGACCATCGTGGCCAGCACGTCATCGGCCTCGTAGCCCGAGACCTCGAGCACCGGCATGCGCAGCGCGTCGAAAAGACGGCGGATGTACGGAAGCTGGCGCGCGAGGTCACCGGGCATCGTCGTCCGCGTCGCCTTGTAGTCCGCGAAGAGCTTGTCGCGAAATGTCGGTCCGGGCGGATCGAGCGCGACGGCCAGGTACTCCGGCTGCTCTTCGCGGATCAGCTTCCAGAGCATGGTCGACAGGATCAGGATGGCGTGGGTCGGTTGCCCGCGCGATGTCGAGAGGTATTCCATCGCGTGGTAGGCGCGGAAGATGTTCGAGTGTCCGTCGACGACGTAGAGCGCCGGGCGCCGGGTCACGCGAAGACCTCCGTATACGCCGCGCGCACCGCATCAGTCGCCTCGCGATAGGCGGTGAGAAACGCGTCGCGCGAAGCGAAGCCCAGCGCGGCGGCAACGCGCGCGGGCATCGGGCCCGCCAGCTCCAGCGTATCGGTCGGTCGCGCGCCGAGCAGGCGCAGCGCCGTGGAGACGCGACGCAGAAATCGATGGCGGGCGATCAGTGCCTCGGCGCCGGGCAACACCCCCAGACGCCCCAGCGCGCCGAGCGCCGCCGCCGTCGAGGGCGTGCGGACATCGTCGTGCGCGGCGCCGTAAACCAGCTGCAGCGCCTGCGTCAGGAACTCGACGTCCACCAGGCCGCCGCGGCCCAGCTTGACGTGCCATCGGCCGCGCGTCTCCTTGCCCAGCTCGACCTCCATGCGCCGACGTACGTCGCGAATCTCCTTGAGCGCTCCCGCCGGCAGCGGAGCGCCGTACACGAGTCGAGCGAGCGTGGCGCGGACCCGCCGCGCCAGCGCCCGATCGCCGAGGAGCGGCCGCGCGCGCGTGAGGCTCTGCCGCTCCCAGAGATCGCCGTGCTGTTCATAGTACCGTTCGAGCGCATCGACGCCTGCTGCGAAGCCACTGCCCTTGCTGCCCGGGCGCAGCCGCAGATCCACCGGAAACGCGATGCCCGCGGCGGTGATGTCGCCGAGCGCGCTGGCGAGGCGCTCGACGGCGCCGCTATAGAACGTGTGCGCGTCGACGCGCTCGCGTCCGTCGGTCTCGCCCTCGCTGGTCGCGGCGTCGGCGCGGCCAAACGTCACGAAGACGTCGAGGTCCGAGCCGGTCGTCAGCTCGCGGCCGCCGAGCTTGCCCAGACCAACGACGACGGCCGGGATGAAGCGGCCCCGTTCGTCGCGCGGCACGCCGTGCCGCTCGACCTGCGCGCCGAGCGCCATCGCCCATCCGGCAGCGAGCGTCGCCTCGGCCAGCGCCGTCATCTCGCGCGCATACGCATCGACCGTGGTGACACCGAGCAGATAGCGCCAGACGACCGTCAGCTCCTGCGCCTGCTTGATGCGGCGCAGACGATCGCGCTGCTCGGGCGCGGCGACGCCTGGAGCGAAGACTGGCGCGAGCGCGGCGCGGAAATCGGCGCGCCGGCGCCGGCCCTGAAGCACGGCGGGATCGGCCAGCGAGCTCAGGAGCTCGGGCTGCGCGACGAGCAGCTGCGCGAGGAGATCGCCGCCGGCGCAGAGCCTGACGAGGCCATCCAGCAGCTCGGGCTGCGCCACGAGTAATTCCACGTAGCCGGCGCGCGGGCCAGCCGCAGCCAGAAAACGCTCGAACTGATTGAGCGCCTCGTCGGGATCGGGGCTCTTCCAGCACGCGTCGAGCAGCGCCGGAATGAGCCGCGTGAGGGCCGCCCGCAGCGTGGCCGGATACGGCACGAGCGGCCGGCCGGCGACGATCATCCGGAGATTTTGTAGCGCGCGCTCCGGATCGGCGAAGCCGGTGGCGCTCAGCGCCATGCGGCTCGGCAGCCGCGGCCGCGCGGGTGTGTCCGCTTGCCGCTCGCCGAAGAACTCGCGGAACGCGTGATGAACGTCGCGCGTCACGGCGCGGTGCTCGGCGCCGAAGCGGCGCGCGGCCGCGCGCGGCGGCGCGTCGATGCCGACGCGGCGGGCGAGACGGCCGAGCTCGATCGGATCGTCCGGCAGCGTGTGGGTCTGAAACTCGTGCACGATCTGCAGGCGATGCTCCACGGTGCGCAGGTGGACGAGCGCGTGCGAGAGCCGCCGCCCGAGCTCAGGCGCCAGGTACCCGCGCTCGGTCAGCCGGAAGAGCGCTTTGAGCGAGTTGCGCTCGCGCAGCCAGGAATCGTCGCCGCCGTAGAGCAGCTGCAGCGCTTGCACGATGAACTCGACCTCCCGGATCCCGCCGCGGCCCAGCTTGACGTTGCGAGTCGACGCATCGGCGTCGCGGCCGCGCAGCGTCCGGTCGATCTGACTCTTCATCGCGCGAATCGCGGGCAGGACCCGCTCGTCGACGCCGGGCCGATAGACGGTCGCGGCCGCCCAGTCCATGAACCGCGCGCCGACGTCCTCGTCGCCCGCGCAGATGCGCGCCTTGAGCAGCGCCTGACGCTCCCACAGCTCCGCGCGCTCGCGGTGATAATCGGCGTAGGCGTCGAGCCGCATGGCGACCGGCCCCATGCGGCCCTCGGGACGCAGCCGAAGATCCACGCGGAACGCGTAGCCCTCCTCGGTGACGTCTTCGATTCTCGCGACGAGATCACGGCAGACGCGCGCGAAGAACGCCCCGTTCTCGAGCCGTCCCTCCGGGCCGCCTGCCGTTTCCCCCTCGGCGCCGTAGACGAACATGAGGTCGACGTCGGAGGAATAATTCAGCTCCTCGCCGCCGAGCTTGCCCATGCCGACGACGGCGAGGCCCGTCTCGCGCCCATCGCCATCGAGCGGCGCGCCGAAGCGGGCCCTCGCGTCGGCCAGCGCATCGGCCGCGGCCTGGGACAGACACGCGTCGGCGAGATGCGACAGTTCCTCGGTGGTGACGGCGAGGTCCGCGTCGCCGAGCAGGTCGCGCGCGCCGATGCGCAGCAGCTGGCGGTACTTGAATCGACGCAGCGCGTTCGTGCGCGCCTCGCGTGTCATGAACGGCCGCACCGCCTGGGCGACGTCCTGCGCGAGCTCCTCGGCCAGCCACGGCCGCATGGTGCGCGGCTCCAGCAGCCACGCGAGCGTGCTCGGCCGCCGGCGCAACACGTCGGCGAGAAACTGGCTGGCGCCGCCGACGCGCACCAGCAGTGCGGCGGCGCCCGGATGCACGTCCAGTGTGCGGAACAACACTGCGCGATCGACGGCCGCGGCGTAACGCTCGAGGTTGTTGAGCGCCATGTCCGGATCGGGCGCCGCCGCCAGCTCGGTCAGCAGCCGCGGCAGCGCCGGCGCCAGCAGCTCGGCGTCGTGCGGCGTCGGCGTCAGCGCCTCGAAGTTCGCGGCGGCCGCGGCGGGGTCGGCAAAGCTGGCCCGCCGCAACGCCCGAGTGAGCGCGACGCGACTGGTCAGCGTGACAGACTCAATCAGACAGCCTGCTCGCCGGTCTCGCCCGTGCGGATCCGAATGGACTGGTTGATCGGCAGCACGAACACCTTGCCGTCGCCGATGGAACCCGTCTTCGCGGCGCCGACGATCGTGGCGCTGACCTTGTCGACGAGGTGATCGGGCACGACGACCTCGATCTTCACCTTGGGCAGGAAGTCGACGGTGTACTCCGACCCGCGATACAGCTCGGTGTGGCCCTTCTGGCGCCCGAAGCCTCGCACCTCGGTGACGGTCATCCCGATGACGCCGATCTCGGTGAGCGCCTCCTTCACGTCGTCGAGCTTGAAGGGCTTGATGATCGCCTCGATCTTCTTCATGGCGTCACACCTCGTCCAGGATGGGCAGCATCAGCGCCGAGACGTGGCTGCTGATGCGCTTGAGGTTGGTGAGAACGTCGAGGTGGATCTCGGACGTCTCGATGGACTCCGCGAGGCCTGCGCGCAGGCGCCCCAGGTGGGATTCGCGTAGCTCCCGCTCGCGCATGCGCATGAAGGGACGTTGATCCAGCACCTCCTGCGCGAGCGCTCGGTCGTTGGCGGCGAACGCGGCGATGGCGCGCTCGAGGTTCTTGGATACGAGGCCGTGGAACTCTAGTATTTCCGCCCAGCCCGGCTCCGAGAAGCGGCGCGCCTGATACAGCTTCTTGCGCGCCAGCTCCATCAGATTCTTGTCGACGATATCGCCGATATTCTCGAGGTTGCCGATGAACGAGATCAGACCGATCTCCTTGCGCGACAGCTCCGGCCCCATGGCGTCGCGGCCGAGCCGCGCCAGAAACAGCTTGATCTCCCGCTCCAGGAAGTCGGCCTGGTCGTCGCGCTTTTCCACGTCCTCGAGCAGGGCCTGGTTGTCGGTCCGGAAGACCTCCATGGTGTCGCGCAGCATACCCTGCACGACGTCGGCCATGCGCAGGGCCTCGCGCGTGGCCTGCCCGAGCGCCAGTGAGGGCTGATCCAGCGCGCGCTCGTCGAGATACCGCGTGCGAAACGGCGTATCGCCCGTCTGATCGTCCGGCACGAGCGCCTCGATGGCGCGCGCCGCCAGCGGCGTGAAGGGCAGAAAGACGAGGCTGATCCCGAGGTTGAAGAACGTGTGGGCGTTGGCGATCTGCCGCGCCGGGTTGGACGCGCTCGCCGCAACGATCGTAGTGAACGGGCCGAGGAACGGCAGCATCAGCGCGGCGCCGAGCAGCTTGAACGCGATATGGGCCACCGCCACGCGCTTGGCTTCGGCCGTCGCGCCGATCGAGGCGGTCAGCGCGGTTGCGCAGGTGCCGATGTTGGCGCCGAGGACCATGGCCACCGCGCCGTTGAGGCCGATGAGCCCCTGGCTGGCCAGGGCGAGCGCCACGCCGAGCGTCGCCGCGGAAGACGCCACGAGCGCGCTGAAGACGGCGGAGACGAGGATAGACATCAGCGTGTTGCTGGAGACGGCCTCGATGAGCTCCATAGCCAGCCGGTTATCGCGCAGCGGCGCCACGCCATCCAGGATGACTTTGAGTGCGAAGAACACCAGACCCAGCCCGAAGATCGCCTGGCCGACGTCCTTGAGGACGCGGCGCCCCACGAGAAAGGTGATCGTGAAGCCGAGGCCGACCAGCACCAGCGCGTAGTCGGTGATCTTGAACGCGATGAGCTGGACGGTGAACGTCGTACCGATGTCGGCGCCCAGGATGATGCCGAGCGTCTGACGGAAGGTCATGAGCCCGGCGCTGACAAAGCCGATCAGCATCAGCGTCGTGGCCGCCGATGACTGGATGATCGCGGTCACCGCGGCGCCCGAGGCGACGGCGATCAGCCGGTGCCGCGCCATGCCGGTGAGTAGTGAGCGGAGGCGTCCGCCGGCGGCGCGCTGCAGGCTGTCGCCGCTCAGCCGGATGCCGTAGAGCAACAGCGCCAGGCCGCCGAAGAGCGCGATCACCACCGCCGTCACGGCGCGCGCTCTCCGCCGACGATGGAGGCGCGAACGTGCGTGGCGGTGGCGAGCGTGTCCGGCAGGTGCGCGGTGTCGTTGAGCGACACCAGACGCGGCGGCCGCACCACCGTCAGCGACGCGTTGTCGACACGCAGCCGCCAGAGCGCGTTGAACGAGCAGCCCAGCAGCGCGCACGCATAGACGCTGATCACACCGCCGTGCGCGACTACCAGGACGTCCTCGCCGTTGGGGTGCAGGGCGCTGATGCGATCCATCGCGGCCCGTACGCGCGAGCTCACCGCGTCGAGCGGTTCACCTCCCGGCGGCGGGCAGTCGTGGGGCGCCAGCAGCCAGGCCCGGTAGGGATCCCCGTCGCGGGCGCGCACCTCGTCCACCGTGCAGCCTTCCCACTCGCCGAGGGACAGCTCGCGCAACTCCTCGAGCGGCACGAGCGGGACGCCGGTGCCGGCCAGTGCGACCTCGGCGGTCTCGCGCGCGCGCCGGAACGGGCTGACGTACGCGGCGGCCAACCGATAGCCGCGGAGTGCTGTGCCCAGAGCCTCGGCCTGCGCGCGTCCGCGCGCGGACAGCGGGATGTCGGTGCGTCCCTGGAAGCGGCGTTCGGCGTTCCAGACGGATTCGCCGTGGCGCGCGAGCAACAGCCTCACGTGTCCGCTGTCCCGGGGGATGCGGGCCGATCCTGGCGGTTGGCCGCGGTCTCACGCGCGGCGCGCAGGCGCGCGAGCGTCTCGTCGCGGCCGAGCAACGCCAGGACGTCGAAGAGCGGCGGTGACGCGGTGCGCCCGGTGACCGCCAGCCGCGTGAGCTGCGCCAGGTCGACGAGCTTGAGGCTCATGGCGTCCACCAATTGTCGGTAGAGCGCCTCCAGCGCCGTTGCGGCGAACGGCTCGACCGCCGCCACGCGCTCGATCAGCACGCCGAGCCGCTCGACGCCCGCGGGCGTGAAGAGCTTGGCCGCCGCCTTGGCCTCGTACTCACGCGGGCGCTCGAAGTAGAAGCGGCCGACCTCCACGAGCTCGCGCAGCGTGCGGCCACGCTCACGGAGCGTATCGAGCATGCCGACGAAGCGTCCGGCGTCGGCTGGCGGCGTCAGCCCCACCGCCCGCACGAAGGGCGCCGTCAGCGCAGCCAGCCGCGCGCCGTCGATGGTCTTGATGTACTCGTGATTCAGCCACTCGAGCTTGGTCTGGTCGAAGATCGCGCCCGACGACGACACGTCCTTGATGTCGAACCGCTCGATCAGCTCGCGCCGCGTGAAGATCTCCTGATCGCCGCTCGACCACCCCAGGCGGGCGAGGTAATTCACCATCGCCTCGGGCAGCATCCCCTGCTCGCGATACGCCTGCACCGAGGTCGCGCCGTGACGCTTGGAGAGCCGCGTGCGATCGGCGCCCAGAATCATGGAGACGTGCGCGAACGCGGGCACGGGATAGCCGAACGCCTCGTAGCAGAGCACCTGCTTGGGCGTATTCGAGAGATGGTCGTTGCCGCGAATCACGTGGCTGATGCGCATGTCGACGTCGTCGACGACCACGCAGAAGTTGTACGTCGGCGTGCCGTCGCTACGCACGAGGATCCAGTCGTCCAGCTGCCGGTGGTCGAACGTCACCGGCCCATGGATCAGGTCTTCGACCACCGTGGTGCCTTCATCGGGAATGCGCAGCCGCAGCGCGCCCGACGTGAGCCCGAGCGTGCGGCAGCGACCGGAGTACCGGAACGTTTCGTTGCGAGCCTGGGCCTCCGCGCGCTCGGCCTCGAGCTGCTCCGGCGTGCACGCGCAGTAGTACGCGCGGCCGGCGTCGAGCAAGCGCTGCGCGTGTTTACGGTAGAGCTCGAAACGCTCGGTCTGTCGGTAGCCCGGCGCCGGCGGTCCCTCGTCCCAGTCGAGCTCGAGCCACCGGAGCGCATCGGTGATGAAGTCGATGTTCTCGTCGGTCGAGCGTGAGCGGTCGGTGTCCTCGATGCGCAGAATGAGGACGCCACCATGGTGGCGCGCGTACAGCCAGTTGAAGAGCGCGGTGCGCGCGCCGCCGACGTGCAGGTGACCGGTCGGGCTGGGCGCGAAGCGCACGCGGACCTGGCCCGGCATGGACTAGTACTTCGCGAACAGCCGGCCCCACCCGGTGTCGGCGAACGCACGGATGCGCGCGCGACCGATCGTGGGGTACCAGAGCAGGTCGTGATACACGTTCGACGCGAACGGCGCCCACACCATGAGCGGCGAGTGCAGCAGCAGCCGCTTGAGCGGCTTGAGCGGGCCGCGGCGGATGAGCTGATCGCCCCAGATCACGAGGCTGCGCGACGTCTTGAAGCCCATGCGGGTCGCGGCGGCGTCGACGTCGCCCACGATCTCGATGTCGCGCGGATCGGCCACGCCGAGGCCGCGCTCGTGACACATCGCGAGATAGCGAATCGACAGCGGATCGAAGCCCATGATGCGCGCGGCGATCGCGTCGATGGCCACCTGGTCGGCGGAGGCGAGGATCAGATTGCCCTCGCGCGGGATCATCGTGCGGGGGCCGGCCCCGTCGCCCATGACGGTGCCGTCCATCACCGCGAAGACCGCCGGATGCAGCTCGCGCTGCATGTACATGAGGTCGACCATCACCTCGTGAATGAACTCGTGCGCGTAGTGGCGGACTTCTTTGAGCAGGCCGCCGAACGAGTTCTTGACCGCGCCGGTGGTCACCGAGTGCCCGTGCGTTTTCACGGTGGGAAGGTGGCAGACGTTCTTGCCGACGTACATGTTCGGGATCTCGATGCCGTCGGGGAAAATCTGGTTCAGCTTCAGCAGCGGGCTCTTGAATCGGTGGACGGTCCACTCGACGTCCGGCAGCGGTGTGAACGAGAGACCGTGGCGCTCGAGCACGCCATACCACCTGTTGTTCAGGCATCCCACCACCGGATTCGTGACGACGGTCTTGTTCTCGACCGGGAAGATGCGGCGACGGTCGTAGCCATCCTCGAGCAGCGCAGTGGCGATCCCGTCGACCTGCCACGGCTGGCTCGAGCACGCGGGGAAGTACTTCGTCCACGACAGGTTCAGCTTGAGGATGAGGTCTACGTCCCGCGAGAGCACCTGGTCGTACTTCACCAGGCGAATGAGTCGGCCGTAGTCGGCGACGACGGTGTCGGGACGTGTGCGGAGGATCGCGACCTGACTCTTCACGATCGTCTCATTCTACTACTGCGCGTGCGTACCGTAGATGATCAGCACGACGGCGACGATCCAGCACGCGGTGTTGATCAAAAGCGCGCGGTCGTTGAGAAACAGCTCCGAGGGATTGCCGCCCAGCTGCCGGCGGTACAGGAGATAGAGATAGCGGAAGATGCCGTACAGGACGAACGGCAGCGTCGCGGGAAGTAGCTGGGTGTGGAATTTTGCCACCGTCTCCGGCGACATCGTGTACAGCGCGTAAGCGGTCACCGTCGAGGCGGTGACGACGGCGATCATCTGATCGAGCAGCCCCGCGCTGTACTCGGCGAGAATCGGCCGGTGGCGCGCGGCCTCGGCCCCGAGCGCCAGGTACTCGTGCCGTCGCTTGCCGAGGGCGAGGAACAGCGCGCTGAGAATCGTGCAGATCAGCAGCCAGCCGGAGATCGCCACCTGGATGGCGAGCGTTCCCGCGAGCGCGCGAAGGACGAAGCCGACGGCGACGGTCAGCACATCGACGATGACCACGTGCTTGAGCCAGGCCGAATACGCGGACAGCAACACCACGTAGGCCACGGCCACGAGCACGAAGCCGAGCGAGATCCGCGTGGCCGCCGCGAGCGCCACGACCACGAGCCCGATCGCCACGCCCAGGGCGAGCCGCACCGGCAGCCGCCCGGCGGCGATGGGCCGCTCGCGCTTCTTGGGATGTAGACGATCCTTGTCGCGATCGGCCACGTCGTTCACCAGGTAGATCGCTCCCGACAGCGCGCAGAAGATGGTGAATGCGCCGAGCGCCGGCCAGAACGAGTCCGTGAACAGGCGCTGCCCGAAGACGAGCCCCGCGAACACGAAGAGGTTCTTGACCCATTGCCGTGGGCGCAACGACACCAGGACGGCAGCGAGCATCAGGCGTGACGCCTCACGAGGTCGTCAGGCTCATCCGATGGACTCGCACGCGCGGCGGACGGCGGCGATCACGCCGTCGACCTCGGCCTCGGTCATTTCCGGAAAGCATGGCAGCGACAGCACCTCGCGCGCGGCCCGGTGGGCTTCGGGCCAGCGGCGCTCGCCGTCGGCCGCGAACAGCGGCTGATCGGGGACGGCGCGCGGGTAATGCACCGCGGTGCCCACGCCGTCGTCCGCGAGGCGCTTGGCGAGCGCGTCGCGCTGGGCATGGCGCACCGTGAACAGATGGTAGACGTGACGCGCGCCAGGCCGCTCGACGGGGAGCCGGAGCGGCAGCCCGGCCAGGCCCGCGTGATAGCGGGCCGCGATGTGCCGCCGCCGGTCGGTCCACTCCCCGAGGCGTCGGAGCTTCACGCGCAGCCACGCCGCCTGGACTTCATCGAGCCGCGTGCAATAGCCGAGCTCCACGTGATGGTACCGACCGGTGTCGCCATGGTGGCGTAGCCGCCGGATCCGATCGGCCACGTCGTCGCGCGTCGTCAACACCATGCCGGCATCGCCGCAGGCCCCGAGGTTCTTCGTCGGATAGAACGACAGGCACGCCGCGTCGCCCCAGCCGCCGAGCGGGCGATCGCCCCACGTCGCCCCGATGGCCTGGGCGTTGTCTTCGAGCAGCGCGAGGCCGCGCTCCCGCGCGAACGCGCTCAGACGGTCGATGGCGGCAGGATGACCATACAGATGCACCGGCATGATGACCTTCGTGCGCGGCGTGAGCGCGCGGGCAGCCGCCTCGGCATCCATCGTGAGCGTGTCCGGCTCGACGTCGACGAAGACGGGCGTGGCGCCGGCCATGGCGATGGTCGTCGCCGACGCGACGAAGGAGAACGCAGGGGTGAGCACTTCGTCGCCACGCCCGACCCCGAGCGCCGTAAGCGCCAGCCGCAGCGCATCGGTGCCCGAGCCGACGCCGATCGCGTGCCGCGCGCCGCAGAGCTGAGCGAGCTCGGCCTCCAGCGCCCCTCCCTCGGCGCCGAGTACGAACTGGCTGCTGTCGAGCACGCGCTCCGCGGCGGCCATCAGATCGTGCTTGAGGGCGACGTGCTGACGGGTGAGGTCCAGGAACGGAATCATCGCGTGCGTCCTCCGTCGATTGCGCCCAGGCCGACGCGGGTACTGAGCGGAGCGCCCACGCCGAGGAGGTTGAGTGTGAACCGGACCTCGTCATCGCGTTGCTGTCGGCGGATGTATTCCATGGCGAGCGCCCAGCATTGCCAATGCACCGCCAGCATCAAATGGTTTTCTGCAAACGTCTCGTGACGCAGGTCCCAGTTGATGCTTCCCTGTGCGGTCAGCCAGGGCCATGGGTTG
>Ga0075426_10000263_pt1 | contig 34920 bp, 26 predicted proteins | sample SoiMethybrSBSTD5_FD_75304 | JGI IMG/M metagenome (GOLD analysis project Ga0075426, IMG submission 75304) | Bulk soil microbial communities from a Populus tree surrounding site in Tennessee, USA - Soil MetaG P. TD hybrid SBSTD5 | ecosystem: Environmental > Terrestrial > Soil > Tree plantation... | reverse complement strand
CGCGGGCTGTATTTCGCTCACGATTGGGATACGACCTACACCCCGCTGCTCGCGATGCACGATCCCGGTGAGCCGCCGCTTCAAGGCGGACTGCTCGTCGCACCGCTTGGCACGGGCACCTACGTGTACACGGGGCTGAGCTTCTTCAGACAACTGCCGGCGGGGGTGCCGGGGGCCTACAGACTCTTTGCGAATCTCCTGGCGCTGAAAAGAAAGAATGGCCCCTAAGAAAACGGGGAGAGGGGAGAGGGGAGAGGTTCGATGCGGTGCGGCTCGGGCGCTCGCCGCTCACCGTCACATACCTCTCCCTTCTCCCCTCTCCCTTTTTCTCTGTTCGACGCTGCTTGCCTCCGCTATCGGCGGCTGTTCGGGCGACCATCGCATCCCGCTCGTCGTCTATTCTCCTCACGGCCGCGACCTCCTCACCCTCATGGAGCGCCGGTTCGAGCAGCTGCACCCCGACGTCGACGTGCGCTGGCTCGACATGGGCTCGCAGGAGGTCTACGACCGGCTCCGCTCGGAGCGCGCCAATCCGCAGGCCGATGTCTGGTTCGGCGGGCCGGCGACGATCTTCGCGCGGGGCGCCGCGGACTCGTTGCTCGAGCCGTTCCGGCCGACCTGGGCGAGTGCCATCGACGCTCATGGCCGCGGTCCCGGGGACGCCTACATGGCCGCGTACCAAACGCCCGTGGTGATCGTATACGCCGAGCGGGCCCTCACGCCCGAGCAGGCGCCGAGGGACTGGGACGATCTGCTCGACCCTCGGTGGAAGGGGAAGATCCTGATCCGCGACCCGCTCGCTTCAGGGACGATGCGCGCGGTGTGGGGGATGATCATCGAGCGTGGCATCAAGCAAACCCATGACACGGCCGCGGGCTTCCAGTGGCTCCGGAGACTCGACGCGCAGACCAAGGAATACGTGCTGAACGGTCCGCTCCTCGATCAGAAGATCGTGCGGGGGGAAGGGCTCGTGACCCTGTGGGACCTCCCCGACATCCTCCTCTCGAGGCGCGACGGCCTGCCCCTCGGCTACACGTTTCCGAAGAGCGGAACCCCGGTGATCGAGGACGCGATCGCGGTGGTCCGGAACGCCCGACACCGGGATCAGGCGCGCGCGTTCGTCGAGTACGTGGGCAGCATCGAAGCGCAGCTCCTCGCGACCCGCGAGGCCTATCGGCTGCCGGCTCGGCAGGACATTCCCATCGACTCGTTGCCGACGTGGGCGCGCGACGTGCGGCGGACGATGAAGGCCGCCGACGTGGATTGGGACCTGTTGGCCGCCCGCGGCGCGGATTGGATGCGCGCGTGGGACGAGACGGTGCGGAGTCACTCCCGGTGAGCGGATTCGTCACCCTCGACGGCGTACGCAAGCAATGGTCAGCGACAGTGACCGTAGGGCCACTGTCGTTCGGCGTCGCGCAAGGAGAGATCCTCGCGCTGCTCGGACCCTCTGGGAGCGGCAAAACGACAGTGCTGCGCCTGCTCGCGGGATTCGAGACGTCGGACGCGGGCCGGATCGGTATCGGTGGCGAAGACGTCACCGCGACTCCACCCGCGCGGCGGCGCTGCGGGATGGTGTTTCAGCACTACGCCCTGTTTCCCCATCTGGACGTCGGTGAGAACGTGGCGTTCGGTCTCGCGGGGCAAGGTAAGGCCAACGCGGGAAGAATTGTCGACGCGCTCAAGCTCGTCGGGCTCGAGGGGTTCGAGCGGCGGCGTGTGCAGGAGCTGTCGGGCGGGCAGCAGCAGCGCGTGGCCCTGGCGCGAGCGCTCGCGCCCGAGCCGCGGGTGCTCCTGCTCGACGAGCCGCTCTCGAACCTCGACCCCGCGTTGCGCGAGCGGACCCGGCGCGAGCTCCGGGCGCTGATCAAGCGCGTCGGCATCACGAGCATCTTCGTGACGCACGAGCAGGAGGAGGCGTTCGACTTAGGCGACCGGGTGGCCGTCCTCGAGTCCGGTCGTCTGGAGCAGCTCGGCACCGCGGAAGAGCTGTACGAGCGTCCCGCGAGCCTGTTCGTCGCCACCTTCGTGGGCCGGGCCAACGTCCTGCGCGGCCCGGCGGCACGGGCATTCGACGGGGGAATCAAGGACGGCGAGGTGATCGTCGTCCGGCCGGAGCGGCTCGCGTTCGGGGCGGCGGGCGTGCCGGCGGTGGTGCGGGAGCGGCGCTACACCGGAGCCGCCGCGTTCTTCCTGGTCGAGACGGACGGAGGCGATCGGCTCGAGGTGCTGGCGGCCCCGGAGGCCGCGCGCGTGGGCGATCGGGTGCATCTCGCCGCGACGGGCGTGCTACGGTTCGCGGGGGCGCGCGCGTGAGCGCGCGTCCCGGTGGGGGGCTCACCGCACGCACGGTTCTGACCGTCCTGCTCGCGTGGTTGGTCCTCTACCCCATTCTGATTCTGGTTGGCGACGCAGTCGGAGGAGGAGGGAGCGGCCTGACCGCATTCGCCACGCGACCCGCCGAGTGGCGGGCGCTGTGGGCGAGCGTGTGGATATCGGTCGCGAGCGTGGCCCTCGCCGCGGCGATCGGTGTGCCGCTCGCGTTCCTGTTCGAGTGGTTCGAGTTTCCCGGCCGCAAGACGCTCGGCTCGCTGATCGCCTTGCCCGCCGTCCTGCCGCCGTTCGTCGGCGTGATCGCGTTCCTGTTTCTCTATGGTGAGTCCGGGTTCGTCGCGCGGGCCGTGCAACGGGTCTTTGGACTCGAGCAATCGCCGTGGCGGCTGCAGGGGGCCGGCGGGATCCTCCTCGTCCACGCGTACTCGATGTACGTCTACTTCTATCTGTTCACGCGTGCCGGGCTCGCGAAGCTCGATGCCTCGATGCTCGAGGCGGCACAGGCGCTGGGCGCGAGCCGGTGGTCCACGCTGTGGCGCGTGACGCTCCCGTTACTGCGCCCCTCACTCGCGGGCGCGGCGCTGCTCGTGTTCATGACCGCCATCGGGTCGTTCAGCGCGCCGTACGTCTTCGGCGGGGGGTTCCGCGTGATGACGACCCAAATCGTCGCGAGCAAGCTGAACGGCGAGCTCCGCCTTGCGGAGGTGGAGAGCGTGGCGCTGGCGCTGGTCGCCATCGCCGGGCTGGTGCTGCTGCGGCGCTCCGAAGGCGACGACATCGTGACCGCCCTCGGCAAGGGGATCGCTCCGCGCCGCCGGCCCATCGGTGGGGCGGGGGCCCGCGCGTTCTCCACGACCGCCGGCTGGGCGCTCGCCGTTCTCCTCTTGCTCCCTCACCTCACCCTGGTCCTCATCTCGCTCGTGCCGTACGGATCCTGGACCACGGAGACGCTGCCGCCCGTCTTGAGCGGGATCAACTACCAGCGACTGTTCGCCGAGCCCGAGCGACTGCGACCGCTCGTGAACTCGCTCTGGATGGCGGCGGGAAGCACCGCCGGTGCGCTCGCGCTGGCGCTCGTGGCTGCCGGTCTCGTGGCCCGGGGACGCCCATCCAGGCTGCGGGGCGCGATCGAGGGACTGATCGCCCTGCCGTGGGCGCTCCCGGGCACCGTCTTCGCGATCGCGCTCCTCACGACGTTCAGCGTCCACAGCCCGGCGGAGCTGCGTTGGGTCCTCGCCGGGACCACGCTGCTGTTGCCGCTCGCGTATATGGTGCGAAACGTTCCCGTGACCGGACGGGCCCTCCTGGCCGGGTATCGCCAGCTCGACCCGGGGCTCGAGGAGGCGGCGGCGAGTCTTGGCGCCGGACGCTGGGCGACCTTCCGGCGCGTGACCCTCCCACTTCTCAAGCCGGCTCTCGCCGCCGGAGGCAGCCTCGCCTTTGTCGCCGGACTCGGCGACTTTGTCACGTCCATCGTGCTCTACACGTACGACAACCGGCCCATCTCGATCGAGATCATGGCGAGCCTCCGCGTGTCGGAGCTGGGCGTGGCGGCGGCCTTCGGCGTGATCCTCATGGTGGTGAGCGCCGCGGTCTTGGGGTTAGGCGCCAGACGATGAACACGATGATCACGCGATTGTTGAACCTTCTCGGGCCGGACCTGCGGCGTCTGATCGTTCTGATCGCTGTGTGCTTCGTAGACATGATTGGGCTGCTGATGATCTCACCGCTGCTCACCTTCTATGCGTTGAGGCTAGGCGGTCAGGCCAGCATCGTTGGTCCGCTGTTCAGCTCTTTTGCAGTCGCGCAGCTGCTTGCGTCGCCAATTTGGGGACGCGTGTCCGATCGGTACGGACGTCGACCCGTGCTCATCATCGGTCTCATTGGATCGGGGATCGCCTACTTGATATTCGGGTTTGCCAATACCCTCTGGTTGTTGTTCGTGTGCCGCATCGTACAGGGATTCGGCGGGGGAACGACCGGGGTCGCGCAGGCGTACGTCGCCGACACCATGCCGCCCGCGCAGCGTGCACGCGCACTGGGCTGGTTGTCGGCCGCGACGAGCCTCGGCGTAAGTATCGGTGCCGTTCTCGGCTCCTTCACCCACAAGCTCTGGGGGCCTCGTGGTCCAGGTGTAGCCGCCGCTGTGCTCGTCTTCGTCAACGTGTTGTTCGCGTGGAAATGGCTCCCCGAGTCTCGCACACTGAATCCCTCACAACCGGACGGGCCCGCCGGGCCGCGCACGACCGGATCGTGGAAAGTGGCGGTGCGGAACGTCGCGAGGCCCGTGTGGAACGTCATCCGGCATCCCGCACGCCCCGTGTCTGAAGTGATTTGGGTGTACGGAATCGGTATGCTCGCTTTGAATTCACTGATCGCCGTCTTGTCGCTCTACTTGCAGCGACGATTCGGTATGAATGAAGACAACGTGGGGCCGATCTACTTCGTGTTCAGCGCGGTGGGCGTCGTCATGCGAACCTGGCCGGTGGGCTGGATCAACCAGCGTCTGGGCGAAGTCCGAACGATGCGGCTTGGTGCTGTGCTATTGGGCATTGGACTGTTATTGATGCCGCTGCCGACGACTCGTTCGTGGTTCATCATGTGTCTCATTCTCGCGCCCATCGGGACGGCCTTGTTGTTCCCAGCCACAACCGCGCTAGTGAGCCATCGGACTGATCGAGCTCAGTATGGCGTGCAGATGGGGGCCCAGCAGACGCTGCGCGGCATCATGGCGATTGTTGGGCCGGTGGGCGCCACCCTGGCATTTCAATACCTGGGCCCGGGTGTTCCCTTCTACCTCGCGGCGGGCGTAGTCGCGGTCGCGGCTGCCGTCGCGTGGAACGTGCGCCAGGAACGCCCTGTCGCCGCTACGGCCTAACCCCGTCTGCGTGTATTTTGGGTGACATGATTCGCTCGCTTGTGTCGTTCCTGGCGTGGGTAGGGTTCCTGCCCGCCCCGCACCCGCGGCCCCGTCTCGTCGTCGTCATCACCGTCGATCAGATGCGGCCGGATTATCTGGACCGGTACCGCTCCCAGCTGCAGGGCGGCCTTCGGCTGCTCGTGCGAGAAGGTGCTGTGTTCCGGGACGCGTATCAGGACCACGCCGTCACCGAGACGGCCCCTGGTCACTCCACGATCCTCTCGGGCCGGTGGCCCGCGCATACGGGGATCATCGCAAACACCCTGGGAGTCCTGGACTCGACCGCCCCGCTGATCGGCCTGGCGGGTCCGGGCGCGTCTCCGGCCAGATTCCGCGGCACCGCGTTTTTCGACTGGCTCCGGGCTGCCGAGCCGGACGCCCGTGCGCTCTCCGTCTCGCGCAAGGACCGCGGGGCGATCCTGCCGATCGGCCGGGCCAAGCAGTCGGTCTACTGGTACCAGTCGGGGTATTTTACCACGAGCCGTTACTACGCCGATTCGCTGCCGCTGTGGGTGCGCGCGTTCAACGCCCGGCGCCTCCCGTTCCGCGAGGCCGGAGACGAGTGGAATCTCCTACTTCCCGCCCGCGATTATCCCGAGCCCGATAGCGTCCCCTACGAGAATGGCGGCGCCGGCTTCATGTTCCCGCACCGTTTGCCGGCCGACAGCGCCCAGGCGGCGGTCGCGCTCGCCGGAGTCCCGACGATGGACTCGCTCACGCTCGCGTTCGCGCTCGAGGGCGTACGCGCGCTGCGCCTGGGCGGGCGCGGCGCGACCGATCTGCTCGCCGTGAGTCTCTCGACCACCGATGCGATCGGCCACGCCTATGGTCCGGATTCGCGCGAGATCCACGATCAGATCCTGCGGCTCGACCGCTATCTCGGCTGGTTCCTGCAACAGCTGTTCGTGCGCTACGGCACCGACAACGTCCTGGTCGTCCTCACCGCCGATCACGGGGTGACCCCGTACCCGGAGCGATCGCGCGCGCTCGGACGGCGGGACGCCGTGCGAGTCATTCCGGACAGCCTCATCGCGGTCGCGAACGCCGGCCTCGACCGCCGGGCCGGCGGGCACGACTGGCTGCAGTTCGACACGGGGATGCTGCTCCTTCCAGAACGCGCGGGACTCGCCGCGCAGGGGGTGAACGTGGATAGCGTCATTGCGGATGTCGCGGATCAGGTGCGCGCCTTGCCCGGGGTTGCCCGCGTCGATCGTCCGGCTGACCTCGCGGGGCGGGATACCAGCGATCCGGTCGTGCGGCGCTGGATCCATCAGATCCCGCCCGACGCCGGCGTGGAACTCGTCGTCACGCTGAAACCGTATTCGATCTGGAGCTATCCCAACCTGCCGATCGCGATGCACGGCCAGCCCACCGATTTGGACGCGCACGTGCCGCTGATCTTCATGGGTGCGGACATTCAGCGTGGCACCTATGAGCGGCGGGTGAGCGCGGTCGACATCGCTCCCACGCTCGCGCGACTGCTCGAGCTGACTCCCGCCGAACCGCTGGATGGCCACGTGCTCGTGGAAGCCCTGGCCCAGCGGAACTGAGACGCTATGGCCCAACAGAAACTCACCGCCGACCAGGTGCGCCGCATCGAGGAGATCGAGGAGTTCAAGCGGGCGGCCGATCACCTCATGCACCTGGTGAAGGAGCTCGACTCGAATCGCGCGGGGCAAACCAGAGTCATCCAGCAGTTGAGCGAGAAGATCGTCCACGCGTCGTCCCAGATGCGCCAGCGGGCACTCAGCGCCAACATCGGGACCATCGCGGACGTCGCGGGAACGATGTCGGTTATGGCGGGCCGTGGTGGGGGGATCAACATGAAGGTTCGCGCCCTGGCAGACAGCGTGGGCAGCCTCCACATGCAGCTCGAAGCGGCTCTGAGACACGCGATGGAGCCGCCCGAGCCCGATAAGAACAAGCCGAAGAAGGATTAGTCGTGGCCGCCATCCGTTGCACCGGGCTCGTCAAGCGCTACGACGACGTCGTGGCGGTCGCGGGCCTGGACCTGACCGTCGAAGCCCGGGAATGCTTCGGCCTCCTGGGGCCGAACGGCGCCGGGAAGACGACGACCATCGAGATCCTCGAGGGACTCACCGCGCCCGATGCCGGCGACGTCGAGGTCCTCGGCATGCGCTGGACCGTGGGGGCGGCGGAGACCCGGGCGCTGCGCGAGCGCCTCGGCATACAGCTGCAGGATACTCAACTCGCCGACAAGTTGACGGTCGAGGAGACGGTGCGGCTGTTCCGCAGCTTCTACCGCTCGGCGCACTCCGTCGACGAGGTCCTCGCACTCGTCGAGCTCGAGGAAAAACGCACGTCCTGGGTCGGCAAGCTTTCCGGCGGGCAGAAGCAGCGCCTCGCCGTCGCATGCGCGCTCGTGTCGCGCCCTGAGCTGCTGTTCCTGGATGAGCCTACGACGGGTCTCGATCCCCAGTCACGGCGTCAGCTGTGGGACGTGATCGGCCGGTTCCGCGCGGCCGGTGGGAGCGTTCTGCTCACGACGCACTACATGGAAGAGGCGGAGCGGCTGTGCGACCGGGTGGCCATCATGGATCATGGCAAGATCATCGCGCTCGGCACCCCGCAATCCCTGATTGCGTCGCTCGGCGCCGAGCACGTGGTGGAGTTCGCGCTCGCCGATGGAGCGGGTCGCCCGGGAAGCCCCCCCGGAACGGACGAGCTCGCGGCGCTGCCCGGCGTGCGCGCGGTCCGGCCAGCCGTCGATCGGATCGCGCTCACCGTCGAGGAGGTGCATCGCGCGGTGCCGGCGCTCCTCGCGCTCCTCGAGCGCCGCGGTGCGGAGCTGTCGCTCCTCGCGACGCACCACGCCACGCTCGAGGATGTGTTCGTCTCGCTCACCGGGAGGCAGCTCCGCGATGAGTGACCATCCACTGGTCCAGCTCAGCCTCGCGCGCATGCGCGAGTTCTACCGCGAGCCCGAGGCAGTCTTCTGGGTGTTCGGGTTCCCGATCGTGCTGGCGTTCGCGCTGGGCATCGCTTTTCGAAACCGGGGTCCCGGCGAGCTGCGGGTGGCGGTGCTCCGCGGGGCGGGGGACTCCGTCGTCGCCGCCGCGGTGGGGCGTGCCCCCGGGCTCTCGCCCGTGGTCCTCGACTCGACTGAGGCACGCCTGCAGCTCCGCACGGGGCGCGTGGCGCTGCTCGTGGTCCCGGGGGCACCCGTGGTGTATCGCTTCGACTCGACCCGCACCGAGAGTCGCCTGGCGCGCCTCGAGGTTGACGACGCCCTGCAGCGTGCCCGCGGACGGATCGATGTCGCGCGCGTCACAGACGAACGGGTGACCGAGCCCGGCTCGCGCTACATCGACTTCCTGATCCCCGGCCTCCTTGGAATGAACCTGATGGGGAGCGGGCTCTGGGGCGTGGGTTTCTCGGTCGTCCAGGCGCGCACCAAGAGGCTGCTCAAGCGCTTCATGGCGACGCCGATGCGCCGGAGCCACTACCTGCTGGCGTTCGTCCTGTCGCGGCTGGTGTTCCTCTTCGTGGAAGTCGCCGCGTTGGTCGGGTTCGGCTGGCTGATGTTTCGCGTGGGCGTCCGCGGATCGATCGGTGCCGTCGCTGCCATCACGGTGCTCGGCGCCCTGTCCTTCGCGGGGCTGGGAATGCTCGTGGCGAGCCGCGCCAGGACAATCGAAGCGGTCTCGGGCCTCATGAACCTGGTCATGCTTCCGATGTGGATCCTCTCGGGCACGTTCTTCTCCTACGCCCGATTCCCCGATGCCATGCAGCCGTTCGTGAAAGCACTGCCGCTCACGGCGCTGAACGATGCCCTGCGCGCCGTGATGATCGACGGCAGCTCGCTCGCGCATCTGGGCGGGCCGCTCGGGATCGTCTCGGTGTGGGGCCTCGTGAGCTTCCTGGTCGCGTTGCGGATCTTTCGCTGGCGCTAGTTACGGCGTGACCTTGATTGCCCCGACCATTCCATGGTAGGTGGGACTCCCCACCACGCCGTGAAAGCTGCAATGGTAAGGGTACGTCCCCACCTTCGAGAACATTTGGGAGAATGACGCACCGGGCGTCGTTCCCCCATACGGATTGGGCGTCGACCCCGCGAGCGAACCCGAGTCCCAGCTGAGCGAGTCACCGGCATCACTCGTCGCGGTGTGCGTCGTGGTGCCGTTGTTCGTCCATGTCACCGTCGAGCCGACTGTGACGGTCAGGGTCTCCGGTGAAAAACTGTATTCCACGGCGCTCACACTGGGACCGGACGGGGTGCCACCCCCCCCACCCATCGTGTTGGAGCTGCACGCTGCTGCCAGCAACGCCACGACCACTGCTTTCGTCATGCGCTCCTCCTTGTTGACTGCTTCCTGAGTTGAGACGTTCCCGGCCCACGCCAAGGATCGCTGACTCGTCAGTCGGCCCGGAGAAAGGCTCGGAGGCGGCGCAGGAACCCCTGTGAGCGGCGCAACGCTTCGCGAAACGCCGTGGCCGTGGGATAGCGCGCCGCCGGATCACTGGCCAGAGCTCTCCTCAAGACCTCCTCGAGCTCTTTCGATACCTCGGGCCGCGCGGCATGAAGCGGCGGGAGATCGTCGGTCGTCTGCCGGGCGAGGATGCTTTCGGGTGTAGCGCCCTCGAACGGCGGCCGACCAAGTAACGCGAAATATGTCGTCGCCGCGAGCGAGTAGAGGTCGGCCCGCTGGTCCACACGCTCGCCGAGGAGCTGTTCCGGCGCGGCGAACTGCGGCGTTCCGCTCCGCGACACCGCACCGCCCGACCGGCCGTCGCCTCGGAGCGCGAGTGCCAGGCCGAAGTCCGTGATACGCAACCGCCCGTCCGGCTCGATCAACATGTTCTCCGGCTTCAAATCCCGATGGACCAGCCCGAGCGCGTGGGCGTGCTCGAGGGCAGACAGCCCCTGGTCGAGAATCCGGGTCGCTTGGTCCACGGGAAGGCGCCCGCGCTGGCTCACGAGCTGCGCCAAGCTCGCGCCGGGCACGAGCTCCATCGTGTACCACAGCAGCCCGGCCCGACTCATGATGTCGTAGATGCTGACGATGCTCGGGTGCCGGAGCCGCGCGGCAAGCTGGGCTTCCCGGCGAAAGCGCTCCATCACAGCCGGGTCGGTGGTCAGCGAGGGGTGCAGCACTTTGATCGCCACGTCGCGCTCGAGCCCCAAGTCGCGGGCGCGATACACCCGGCCGAAGCCACCGGTGCCGAGCTCGTCGAGCAGCTCGTAGTCGTCGCCCAGGGCGCGGCGCAGTCGACCTTCGAACCCGGCCTCGGCCACGTGCGGGGCGGCGGCGGGCTCCTGAAACACGCCGGCGTCGCTCACGAAGTCCTCGAGCATCTCCGTCGCCGTGTAGTACCGGTCGCCCGGCGCGGCCTTCAGGGCGCGTAACAACACGCGCTCCAGCGCCGCCGGCACTGCGGGCCGCCATTCGCGCGGCGGCTTGAGGCGAGCGGTATCGGCATCGGGTGGCTGACCCGTGAGCACGTAATACACCAATGCTGCCACCGCGTAGACGTCGCTCGCCGGCTCGCCCGCACCCCCCGCGCGCACTTCCGGCGCGACGAACACGCCGCCCGCGGCGCGGTCATCGGCCGGGATGTTCTGCAGACACCAGCTGCAGTACCGCAGGTCGGTGATCACGGCGCGTCCCGAGAGTTCGAGCATCATCGTGGTCGGGACGATGCGCCTGAAGATGACGCCGCGCGCATGCGCGTGCTCGGCAGCGCCGAGCAGGTCCCTCACCAATCCGAGGGCGGTGGGCAGGGGTCGGGGGCCGCGCCGCAACGCGTCCGCCAGGCTCTCCCCGTCGACCCAGTTGGCGGTGCGGTAGGCGAACCGGCCGCTCACGCCGGCGGCGTACGCGTGGCGGATGGCGGGATGGTCGAGCGCCGCCAAGGTCTCGGTCTCGCGCAGGAACCAGGCACGGCCGGGGGACTCAGCCTCGAGATGCACGTGCAGTGCCACGTAGCGCTTGAGCAGCCGGTCCCACGCCTGGTAGACCACGCGTTCCGGTGTCGCTGCCACGAGCGTCATGCGGTAACCGGGCTCGAAGGCTGCCGCGACGTCCTCCAGCACGCCGGGCGCGAGAGCAGCCCGCGGGCGCGGGGTCGTTGGGGGCGACGGGGGCGATGTCATCGCCCGGCCAATCTAACGTGCGAAAGGCACGGGCACGACGACCGCAGCGAAACCGTTCTGGAGCGGTGGCGCGCGGTGGTAGCGGGCGTCCCACAGCGCGACCTGACGGTCGCTGCCGCGCGACTCGACGGTCGCGACGAGAAACCGCGCGAACTGAGCGATCGCCCTTCCCGAGGGGGTCTCGAGCGCGGCCCGGACCGCTGGGTCGTCGAGTCGTCGGGGGAACGCCCAGTCCGCGCCCGCCACGCTGTCGGATGAGGCCACGATCACCTGCCAGTGGAAGGGCCGGCCCACGACCGTGAGCGCCGCCCCGCGAGCATCCGGTCCGAATCGCTTCACCGCGGCGGCCATGGCGTATCGTTTCACCACGGTCGCGACCGCCGCGCTCGCGCCGACGTAGAGGGCAAGGACGAGGAGACCGTACGCGGCGGCACGGCGACGCCCCGCGACACCGAACCAATGTCGCTCCCATCCGACCAAGCAGACCACGGCCGCCACGATCGTCACGACCTGCACCCACCACACGACCGGGCCGCTCCCGCGCCCAGCCCAGACGACAAGGGCCGTGACGGCTGCGAGCGTGAGCAAATAGACCAGCGCGGGGCGCCAGTGCCGGCGCTCGCCCCAGGCGAGGGCCACGAGCGGGACGATCCAAAAGAACGGGTCCACGATCGCCACCCAGTCCCCGTAATACCACCGTCCGCTCCACGGGAGAAACGGGCGGAGGCCGTAGGAGCCCTGCCAGTCGAGGTACAAATGGCTCGCGACCGTAACGGCGACGCAGGCTACGATCCAGCGCCAAAGCGGACTTCGCCCCCGCCACCGTGCGATCAAGCCGATGAGAACTGTGAGCACAGCGATCTCCACGACCGCGCCGGCGAGCGAGTGCGTGATCCCACGATGGAACACGAGGTAGGTCGCCCCATCGTGGCCCAACCAGGAGCTCGGGCGCAACAAGAGCTCGGCGAGGTCGGGCGCGTTCCCCGCCACCGCGCCGATCCAGCCAGCGGCGGGCAGGTCCCGCGCCGCGACCGTGCGCCCGAGCGCTGCGCCGATCAGGGTGTGAGCCAGATTATCCATGACCGACCGCAAGTTAGCACGAGGCGTGTGATTCCCGTCACACGGCGGGCGAAACATTCCATCGCGTGCGGAGTCTTCAAAGGGACCAAAGGAGGAATGCTATGATGATCCGTTCACATATCTCGCTTGCCGTCGCTGTCTTGCCGGTGGCGGTCGCCGGATGCGCGCCCGGCTATACGCGCGCCGAAGTCGTGTATGCGGAGCCCGCGCAGTACGAGTATGTGGTACCGGCGGACCGGGTCGTGATCGTCACGCGCGAGGTCCTGGTGCAGCGCGGCTACGTCGTGTATCGAGTTGAGACGCACGGTCCCGATCGCATTGTCTGGGCGCACCGCGGTGACGACGATGACGATATCGTCCGGGTGTTCGTGTCGCGCAACGGCGACCGCGTGGCGGTGCGGAGTCTCGCCGAGCGTCGCGATCACGGGAAGCACAAGGGCTGGTACAAGAACGGCAAAGCCGACGACGTGATGACTGATATCGACGGCCGTCTCCGGGAGCGCCGGGAGCACTAGCCGCGGCGGCGATCGGCCGGTAGGTTTGGCGCCCACCCTCTCGGCCCGCGAGAGTCTCATGGCCTACCAGCCGTTGCCCGACCGCCGCTCCTCCATCGACCGTCGCCAGCTCGACGACCGTCGCTCCGGCGTGGATCAGCGGTCGTCCGGCGATCGGCGGCATGCCGCCGTCGTCGTCTCGAGCGAACGCCGCACCGGACTGCTTCGTCGGGCCGGGCGCGAGCGACGTGTGAAACCACGTCGCTCGCCGGTGCCGCGTCGGCTCGTTACCGATCGCCGCGCCAGGGGAGGGGGAGTGCCCTCCCGCTTGTAGCTATCCAGGAGCCCCCCCGGTGGATGCGCGGGCGTATGGCATCACGCTGCTCGATGCCGCCACTGGGCGCCTGTACGAGGCCCGCGGCGTGCGCATCCGGATCGGTCGCGGGCGCGAGTGCGAGCTGCGATTGGCGGACCCGGTGGGGAGTGTCGTGTCCCGCGTCCATGCGGAGTTGACGGTCGGCGCATCGGGAGCCCTGACCCTGTGCGACGCGGGGTCCAGCAACGGCACCTTCGTGAACGAAGAGCGCGTGGCCGCGCCGATGCCGGTGCGTTTAGGCGACCGGATCACCCTGGGGCGCGGGGGACCGGTGCTGGTGGTCGAGGGTCTGGGGACGTCTCCCCGAATGCCCGTGGCCCGCGCCGCGGTGCCTGCGCCCGCATCGCGCCGCTCGCTATGGTGGCTCGCGGCGCTCGGGATCGTCGTTCTCGCCCTGCTCGTGTTCGAGTGGTTGAAACGACCTGGGTGAAACGCTAGACCGGCCCCGGCCCCGTGCCCGCCGCCCGCGCGGCGACATCGCGGATCACCCGCTCGAGCTCGGCAAAGTCGAACGGTTTGGTCACGGTTGGGACCCCGGCGTCGCGGAGCAGGGCGGCCGTATCGGGCGCGAACGTGTCGCCCGTCGAAAAGACCAAGCGCGGCACGAGGCTCGCACGCTCGCGACGCAGTTGCTCCAGGAATTCCCGGCCGCTCATGCCGGGCATGCGGACGTCGGAGATGATGACGTCGAAGGGGCGCTCGCGCAGCGCTCGCAAGGCCGCCGCGCCATCGGACGCGCCTTCCCCGGCGATCCCACGACGCTGCAGGAACCGCAACAAGGCGTCGCGGAGCGCGTCTTCATCGTCCACGACGAGCACTCTGAGATGGGATGCGGCCTCACCTCCCCTCGAGGTCGGCGGAGCCGCGATCCCGCTCGAGGCCTTCGCGTCCGACGTTGGCCGGGTGACGGGACCGGGCTCGCGCGGCAGCACGATACAGAAGCGCGCCCCGTGTTTGGGCTCCGATTCCACCCAGATCCGACCGCCGTGCTCCTGCGCGATCCCATAACAGATGGAGAGGCCGAGTCCGGTCCCCACTCCCTCGGGTTTCGTGGTGAAGAACGGATCGAAGATCTTGTCCCGGATCTCGGGCGGGATCCCGGGGCCCGAATCGGCGACCTCGAACCGGGCTTCCCGCTCGTCCGCCCGCGTACGGACGGTGATCGCGCGTGCCCCGTCGACGGTGACGAGCGCCTGCTCGGCGTTGATCAGGAGATTGAGGAGCATCTGCTGGAGCTCCGAGGCGTCGGCCCAGATCTTGGGATCAGCGGGGTCGAGGTCCAGCGTCAGGGCGATGTTCAGCGTCGAGAGGTGGTACGAGCGGAGCGCGAACGTGCGGCGCGCGATGTCGTTCAGGTCGACGAACGCCCGTTGTTTCCCGCCGGCGCGCGCGAACGCCAGGAGGTTCGAGGTGATGCGCCCGATGCGCGTGGCCTCGTCGTAGATCATCTGCAGCATCTCCCCTTGCTCCGGCTTCAGGTCTTCCAGGAGGAGGGTTTGCGCGAATCCCGAGATGATCGCCGCCGGGTTGTTGATCTCGTGCGCCACGCCGCTCACGAGCTGGCCCATCGCGGCGAGCTTCTCGGCCTGCTGGAATTGCGACTCGCTGCGGCGTTGATCGGTGATGTCGCGCACGAGCACCAGCACCCGTGTGATGCCGCTGCCCTCGCGGATCGGGGCGTAATGGGCGGCCGCGACGCCTTGGCTGCCGTCGGAACGGATGAACGGGACGTCGAAACGTTGCGGGTCGCCGTGGAACGCCGCGCCGAGCTTCTCGCGGACGGATGTCGCGGCACCGGGGGCGAGGAAGTCGAACAGACTGCGGTGCTCCGCGGGCCCGACCAGCGCGCCGAGCGTGCGGACCGGCCCGTTCGATTCGAGAATGCGTCCGTCGCGATCCACGACGACGATCGCGTCGGGCACCGAATCCATCAGCAGGCGCATGTTGCGCTCCGCCGCGGCCGTGGCGGCGAGCGAATTCATCAGGGAACGGGTCTGGGCCGCGACTTCCTCCTCGAGGAGCTGCGTATACCGCCAGTCGGCACGGAGCGAGTGCGTGAATCGCCACGCGATGACGACGACCGCCAGCGCGATCAAGATCGCGCTGCCCGCGTCGGGCTCGGGGGACAGGGCCCGTGAGACCGCGACCGCGGCGATACCCGCGAGCCCGATCGCCACGGCCGTCACCCGCGCGACGTGGCCCGAGACGGCCGGGGCTCCCGCGTCCGGTCCGGAGGAATGGGTCGGCGCCAACGCCGCGGACAGGGCGAGCAGCATCAGCCCGGCGTCCCACCCGAGGTCGACCGCTCCGCCGGGCTGGAAGGTGCCGCGCAGCGACGCCAGGGCGTACACCGCGTTCGTCACGCACAGCACTGCGAGAGCCGACAAAACCGCCACCGTGCCCGCCTGGACGCGCGTGTGGCGCACCGTCTCGACCAGGATGGCCCACAACACGGCGATGCCGCCGATCGACCAGGCGATGCTCGTGACAAGCGGCGCGAGACGGCTTCCGGTCTCGGAAAACGGTTTGAGGAGGAATTCGTAGGCGAGCGCACCGGCCGTGAGCGTGACCAGTACCGTGTCGATCAGGACGCCGGCGTCGAAGCGACGCCGCGGCTCGGCCCCTACGAGCTTCGTCACCGCGACGAGAAAACAGACGTAAACGCTCAGGTACCCCGCGTCGGCGAGCGAGGGATACGGCAGAGGCACGCGCGCGACCAGCTCGTAGCTATCCCGCACCAGCTGGCCCGCCAGGAACAGGCCGCAGCCCGCGCCCATCCACCACCAGGCGCGTCGTTGATCGGGTGACGGATGGCGACGGGCCGCCGCCACGCAGCAGAGGGCGGCGTAGAATGTCGCCCAGGTCCAGGAGACGTCGGCCACCGCCGCCCGGACCGCCCGGTCGGGAGGCGAGAGGAGATACGCCAGCACGATCGCCACGAACGAGCCAACGGCGATCGACACCAGCATCCGCGTTTGCCGGTCGAGCTGTGGGGGCACGGGCGACCTCGCGCTAACCTAACGGTCGGCGCCGGGCGTCGCGAGGGAGCCGGGCCGCGAGCTAGCGACCCGGGAGGATGGCCCGGCGGGCGGCGGGCACCCGCTCGTGGGGGTGCACGCTCTCCCAGATCTCCCGGTTCAGGACCACTTCGTCCGCGGCGTCGGCCTCCGCGAGATCGGCATCGGGAATCGTCGAGCGAAACGCCCGAGGATTGAGCTCGCCCAGCGGCCAGACACTCGGCCGGTGGGTGAACGACGTCGAGTCCGGGCGGCGCGAGAAGGCGTTCCAGAGGGGCGCGGCCGCCGCGTCGTATTGGCTGAGCGGGCCGAGCCCGAGAATCTGCTCGATGGTGAGCACCACGGACGCGGTCGTATAGAAGGTGCTGTCTACGATGCCCCCGCGGGCATACGGCGAGGCAACGAGGAGCACCGACCGGTGCGCGTCCACGTGATCGGGACCGTTCTGCGCGTCGTCCTCGAGAACGAACACGGCGAGGGACGGCCAGGCGGGAGACTGGGAGAGACGCTCCACGATCTGGCCAAGGCCGAGATCGTTGTCCGCGACCATGGCCCGCGGACTCGGTTGGTTGCCTCGGCGACCGTAGGTGTGATCGCGCGGCAGCCACATGATCACGAGATCGGGAAATTTTCCCTGCGCGTCCCAGCTGCCGACGGAGTCGGCGAACAGGCGGGCCCGCGTCGTGTCGGAGATCGTGAGAACGAATCCGGGAAAGTTCTTTGCGGTGATGCCACGGAGGCTCGCGATGTTCGTGCGGCCGGGCTCGGCGGTGCTCGAGTCGTGCTCGTCCGCTTCGGTCTTCTCACCGAAATTCACGACCCACAGTCCCTTCCGCAACGCGGCGTCCCAGATGTACGTGCCGTGCGGGTTCACGAGATCATCATCGCTGTTCAGATCCCACTGGCGCCGGTCGGAGTAGATCTGCGGCCAGGTCTTCTCGTTGTAATCCCCGGCGAACGCGCGGTCGGTCCATTCGTGCCCGTTGGCGGACACCTCGCCGTTCACGTAGAAGTTGTCGAACAGCACCCAGCGTCGGGCGATCTCGTGGGCGTTCGGGGTGACCGAGTCGTTGAAGATGGCGAGACCGGGGTCACCGTTCCCGCGCGCTTCATCGCCGAACACCTGATCGTACGTGCGATTCTCCCGGATGATGTAGACGACGTGCTTCAGGCCAGCCGGCCGGTCGGACGGCCGGACCGGCGGCCGGAGGCGCGCGTTGGAGAACGGGCTGAGGGCGTACACCTGTTGGGTGTACCGAGCGAGGGTCGGTGCATCCGGAACCGGCACGACCGACACCGAGCCGGTGACGACGTCCGCGATGTACTTGCCATCGGCGTTGGCGCCGGAACCGTTTCCCTTGCCGTTCGCGACGAAGAGCGTGCGCCCGTCCGCCGAGGCCGCGACCGCCGTCGGATACCAGCCCACGGGAATGAGTCCCGCGACTCGCATCTCACGCGCGCCGATCTTGACGACCGCGACGGCGTTGTTGCCGGCCATGGCCACGTAGAGGGTGCGCCGATCCGGGGACAGGGCGAGGGCGTTGGGGTCGCTCCCCACCGGGGCGTGCGGGGCCAAGGCGACCGTGAGCTGCTCACGCACCTCGCCGGTCGCAAGATTGACGCGGGCGACGCCGTTCGCGCCCGCCAGCGCCGCGAACAGCTCCGAGCCCGAGAGGGCGAGCGCCGAGGGATGCGGGCCGACGTAGAGGGACCGCTGGACGGTCGGACGGTCGGACACATCAATGGCGGAAACGGTCGAGTCGCCCCAGTTACTCACATAGACATGCGACGAGTCGGCGACCGCGGTATACGGATGGTGTCCGACGGCGACCGCGGCGCGGCGCTCGAGCGAACCTGCATCGACGAAGTACACCGAGTCGCTGAGATTGCCGACGACCGCCACCCAACCTTTGCGCGGCAGCAACGTGATGCCGGCCAGGAACACCTTGGCGCCCGAGTCAGCGAGCGCGACGCTGTCGACGGTCCAGGCGGCGCCACCCTGCCACGCGAACCGGTACAGTCGGTTGGTCGACCCGCCGCTCGCCCAAACCGTGTCGCGCCAGTCGCGCCCGGACCGGGCGAGCCCGAGCCAAGCGGACGGCAGCGGCGCGCGCCAGACGACCTGCGCTTTGACCGGCTCGATCCGCGCGAGGCCGTTCTCACCATGGCCGTTGTAACTCACCAGCGCGGAGCCGTCGGACAGGGTGACCAGACCGAGCGGGAGCGTTCCGACGGTCACCGACTTACCCGCCGGTCGGATGCGCCACCCCGATGGCAGCAACGTCGTGCCGTCACGCAAGGGACCCGGTACGAGCCGGGTGGCGAGCACTGCGAGACCAGCGAGGGCCGGCAAGGCGAAGAGGGATCGAGCGCGCATGCCGCAAGATATCCGGCTCGCGGGAGCGGCGTCATCCCCTTAGCCTTTAGGCGCCATGACCGGCCTGATCTTTCATCTCATCCCGCACACCCACTGGGACCGCGAATGGTATCTGCCGCGGGCCGCATTCCAGGCTCGGCTGGTGGTGACGATGGACGACCTGATCGAGCGGCTGCAAGCCGACTCCGCGTATCGCAGCTTCCTGCTCGACGGGCAGACCGTCCTCGTGGAGGATTATCTCCGGGCCCGACCCGAGCGGGAATCGGACGTGCGAGCGCTCGTGAAGACCGGCCGGTTGCAGGTGGGTCCCTGGTACGTGCTGCCCGACGAGCAAATCCCTTCCGGCGAAGGCCTGATCCGGAACCTGCTCTTCGGCGCCGCGGATGCGGACCGCCTGGGAGGACGCCTCGACGTGCTCTATTCCCCGGACGCGTTCGGTCACCCGGCCGTCGTGCCGACGTTGGCGCGCGAGTTCGGCATCCGGTACGGCGTAGTCTGGCGCGGGCTGGGCGGGGACGGAGGGGCGGCGGGGGCGGGGGGGGCGGGGGGGGCGGGCCAAGAGCGTGACCTGTACCGTTGGGCCGGCCCGGATCGCAAGGAGATCGTCCTCTGGCATCTCCCCCCCGCGGGCTACGAGATCGGCGCGGCGCTCCCCGCCGACGGCGAGCGGCTCTTCACCGCCTGGGCACCGGTGCGCCGCGCGCTCGTTCAGCGCGCCGCCGGCAAACACATCGCGGTGCTCATCGGCGCTGACCACCATGCGGCCCACCCGGATGTCCCCCGGCTGCGCGACATGCTCGCGGAGCTCGACCCACAAAGCGCGTTTCGCGTATCGCGACTCGACGAGTTCTTTCAGGCGGCCGCCGAAGGCACGAAACCCACGCCGCTCGACGGAGAGCTGCGCTGGTCCTATCGCTACGCGTGGACCCTGCAGGGCGTGCACGGCACGCGAGCGCCACTCAAACGGCGTTACAGCGCAGCCGAGCTCGCGCTCACGCGGGTCGCCGACCCGCTGGCCGCGCTCGCGCGTCGGGCTGGCGGGCGCGATCGGCGGCCGGTGCTCGAGCTCGCCTGGCGCGCGCTCGTGCGCTGCCAATTCCACGATGCGATCGCGGGCACCACGAGCGATGCCGTGGCGCGTGCCGTGGACGAACGGCTCGAGAGCGTAGAGGCATTAGCGGCGGAGCTCGTGCGAGGCAGCGTCCACGATCTGCTGCGCCACGATCCCGATGTGGCGCGCGAGCGCGTCGCCGCGGCCGCGCCCACGCTGGTGCTGTGGAACGCCGCGGCGCGCCCACGCCGTGGCGTGATGCTCGCCGACATTACGCTGTTCCGACGCGACGTGCCGGTGGGTCCTCCGGGCAACCGCGTACCACGTCAGGGCGACGGGTATCGTCCCTTCGACCTTCTCTCGCTGGACGGCCGTCGCGTGACGGTGCAGGTGCTCGACCGGCGCGTCGGCGGGGAGCGACTCGACGCGGCCCGTCACTACCCGGATCAGGACGAGGTGGACCAGGTGCGAATCGCGTTCCGGGCGCCGAGCGTGGCGGGAATGGGCTTGGCACGCCTCGCACTCGCTCCATCGGAGGGGGGGAAGGCGGGTGCCCGTGCGGAGCCGTCCGGTGAAAGCGCCATGGTCCGGGGACGATCGCTCGTTAACCGTTGGATCGAGGTGGCGCTCGAATCCACGGGAGCGCTCGGGCTGCGCGACCGGCGCAGCGGGCAGCGGTTCTCGGACCTGTTGCGCATCGAAGACGGTGGCGACGCCGGCGACACGTATACCTACTGTCCGCCCGCGGGCGACCGGCTGCTCAAGGCCAACGGCCCGATCAAGGTCCGGCGCCTGGCCGCCGGGCCTCTCGTCGCGGCGCTCGAGGCGCGATTCCAGGTCGCACGGCGCGCCGACGTGCGGCTGGTCGCCATGGTGCACGCAGACAGTCCGGTGCTCCGCTGCATTCTCGAGGTGGAGAATCGCTCCGCATGGCACCGCCTCCGCGCGCGAATGCCGACTGGACTTGCTGGCGCGTCTGCGGTGGCGGGTGCGGCGTTCGGGGCCGTCGTGCGGCCACCGGTGGTGGCGGATCCTCACGCATATCCGCTCGAGACGCCGGTTTCCACGGCCCCTGCACACCGGTTCGTCGCCGCCGCGAACGGAGCCCGCGGGCTGGCGGTATTGGCACCCGGATTCTTCGAGTATGAGTGGACTAGTCGGGGCGACCTCCTCCTGACACTGCTGCGCGCGGTAGGCGAGCTGTCGCGTGCGGATTTGCCGGCGCGTCCCGGCCACGCGGCATGGCCCACGCCAACGCCGCTCGCGCAGGTGCCGGGCACGAGTCGCATCGAGCTCGCGCTCGTCTCCATCTCCCGAGCCGAGGTTGAGCGCGGCGACGTGCTGCCGACGCTCTGGGAGGACAGCTTCCTCCCGCTCCGGGGATTCTGGCTCCGCGATGCCGTCGACCTCACGGTGGCGCCCATCGATATCGCGCTGGAGGGATCGGGGCTCGTGCTCTCGGCGGTGAAACCGGCGCAGCAGGGGTCTCCGCTCGTGCTGCGCTGCTATAACGCGACCGACCGCAAGGCCGCGGGCGCCTGGCGGTTCGGTGACGGGGTGAAGAGCGCGCATCGCGTGCGCGCGGACGAGCGCGAATCGGTCGCGTTGGTGCTCGAAGGTCGCGGGAAGACGGTTCGCTTCACGGCGGAGCCCCACGAGATCGTCACGATCCTGGTGACCTGATCATGGATGAACATCGCATTACGACGCGGCGAAGCGCGCGCTATTACACGCTGGGCCTGGCGGGGGCGGCTACCCGCGAGGTCTGGTTCGCATGCCATGGGTACGCGCAGCTCGCGGGCCGCTTCCTCGAGAAGCTGCGCGTCCTCGATGACGGGCACCGCCACCTGGTGGCGCCGGAGGGACTGTCCCGGTTCTACCTGAGCGAGAGTGCCGCGGAGCGGCGCGTTGGCGCGTGCTGGATGACGCGCGAAGACCGGCTGGCAGAGATCGACGACTATGTGCACTATCTGGACGCGGTCTACGCCGCCGTCTTCGCCCGCGTGGATCGCGCGGCGGTGACCGTGCACGCGCTCGGGTACTCGCAGGGTGCGGCCACCGTCAGTCGGTGGGCGGGGATGGGGACGGCGCGCATCGATCGAGTCGTGCTCTGGGGTGGCGAGCTGCCGCCGGATCTCGATCTCTCGAAAGAGCCCGCGGCGGAGCGGCTGCGCGCCGGTCGCCTCACATTCGTGTACGGCCGTTCGGACGAGTTCATTACGCCCAAGATCGTCGAGACCACGAAGCAGCGCCTGCGGGAGCACGCCATTCCGTATCGGGAGATGCCGTTCGACGGTGGGCACGAGCTGAACGCGAGCGTACTGACCGATCTCGCGGCCTCATGACGCCGCGCCTCCGCTCGCTCGACGCGTTTCGCGGCCTGACGATCGCCGGGATGTTGCTCGTAAACGATCCGGGGAGCTGGTCCTACGTTTACCGGCCGCTGGACCATGCCGAGTGGAACGGTTGGACGCCCACCGACCTCATCTTCCCCTTCTTCCTGTTCATCGTGGGGATCTCGCTGACGCTCTCGTTCGCCCGGCGCATGGAGCAGGGTGCGTCGCCTCGTGATCTGCTTCGCAAGGTCGCGGCCCGAGCGGGCATCATCTTCGCGCTCGGCCTCCTCTTGAACGGCTTTCCGCATTACAACCTGTCGACGATCCGAATCATGGGTGTGTTGCAGCGCATCGCCGTGGTGTACCTGATCACGGGCATCCTCTTCGTCACCACAGGAGAGCGGGTGCAGCGGTGGATCGTCGCCGGCGTCCTCGTGGGGTACTGGGCGGTCATGACCCTCGTCCCGGTGCCGGGCGCCGGGGCCGGCATCCTCGAGCGGCAGGGCAACCTCGCGCAGTGGGTGGACCAGGTGGTCCTCGGGGCGCACCGCTGGAAACCCGACTGGGATCCCGAGGGGATCATGAGCACCTTCCCGGCAGTCGCGACCTGCCTCCTCGGCGTCATGACCGGACGCTGGCTGCGGTCCGACCGGCCGGCCGTCGAGAAGGCGCTGGGCATGTATGTGTGGGGCGTGCTGGCGATGCTCGCGGGCGTGGGCTGGAGCATCTGGTTCCCCATCAACAAGAACCTCTGGTCGAGCACGTACGTACTCTTTACCGCCGGGTTCGCGCTGGTGCTATTCGCGACGATCTATTACCTGATCGACATGCGCGGGCGCGAGCGCTGGGCATGGCCGTGGTACGTCTTCGGCACGAACTCCATTCTCGCGTTCGCCGCGTCCGGCCTGTTCGCGCGGATCCTGCTGATTTCGAGCGTGACCAAGGCGGACGGGTCGACCGTCTCCTTGTACACCTGGATCTACGAGCGCGGCTTCGCGACCTGGGCGGGCCCCATGAATGGATCCCTGGCATTCGCGATCGCGTATGTCGCCCTGTTCCTCGGCGCGATGGCCGTCGTGTACGAGAAACGGTGGTTCGTGAAGATCTAGCCGTACCGCGCCGTTGGGTTGAGCGCATCCTGCAGCGCGTCGCCCAACAGCGTACACGCGACCACAACGAGCGCCAGCGCGATGCCGGGCGCCGTCGCCACCCATGGGGCGTTCACCAGGGTATCGCGCCCCGAGGCGATCATGTTCCCCCACGACGGCGTGGGCGGTTGCACGCCGAGGCCGAGGAACGAGAGGCTCGCCTCGAGCGTGATCGCCTGCCCGAGTCCCAGTGCCGCCGACACGATGACCGGAGTGAGCGCGTTGGGAGCGATGTGACGCGCCAGGACGCGCCTCTGCGACAGCCCCAGTGCGAGCGCTCCTTCGACGAAGGGGCGGGCGGTGAGAGCGCGCACCTCTCCCTGAACCAGCCGGGCGACCGACATCCAGCCGGTCAGACCAACGACCAGGATGACGAGCCCGGCGCTGGGTCGCGTGAGGGCCGCGAGCAGGAGGACGAGCACCACGCGCGGCACAGCGATCGTGAAGTCGGTGACGCCGAGGAGGATGACTCGCGGCACGCCGGGCCAGTAGCCCGCCGCTGCACCCACCACCAGGCCGATCGCCAGCGAGAGCAACACCGCCACGCCTCCCACCGCGATCGAAATCCGGGCCCCATACACGAGCCGCGTCCACACGTCCCGCCCGAACCGATCGGTGCCGAGGAGATGGAACGTGCCGGCCCGGTCGGTGGACAGCGGCGGTTGAAACCGCGTCGCGACCACCTCGTGCTGGGCGGCCGGGGCGCCGGTGGAGATCAGGGGCGCCGCGACGCCGGCTCCGGCGACGATGGCGAGCACAGCGATGCCGAACACTGCTCGCCGGTCCCGCCGCAGCCGGCTCACGTCGCGCGTCTCCCGTACCGGATGCGGGGGTCGATCCAGGCCGCGCACACGTCCGCGAGCAGATTGCCCGCGACGACCAGCACGCCCGTGACGACGGTCGCCGCCATGATCACGGGGTAGTCGCGAGCCAGCACGGCTTCGACCAACCGGCGCCCCACGCCGGGCCACGCGAACACCACTTCCACGAGCACGGTGCCCGAGAGCAGGGCGGGAAGGGACATCCCGAGGAGCATGATCACCGGGATCATCGCGTTGCGCGCGACGTGCCGCCCGGCGACCTGAAGGGGCGAAAGCCCCTTGGCTTCGGCGGTCGTGACGAAGGGCTGTCCTTGAACCTCGCGCATCGCGCCACGGACGAAGCGTGCGGTCCCCCCCACGCCGATGAGCGTGAGCGTGATGAGCGGAAGCGCGAGATGGCGCAGCCGGTCGACCAATCCACTCCAACCCGCCAGCGTGTCGGCGTCGAGTCCCGTGGCACCGAACGCCGGAAGCCAGTGCGCCCAATACGTGAAGACCATCATCAACATGAGGCCGAGCCAGAATCCCGGCAGCGCGAACAGGGTGACGGTCGCTACCGACAGCGCCGTATCGACGCGCCGGTCGGCGCGCGCCTGCCACGCGCCGACCACGAAGCCCAGTGTGTAACTCAGGGCGAGCGACAAGCCCACCAGGAGGAGCGTGGCCGGGAGCGCGTCACCCAGCACGGCGCGCACCGGACGACCGGTCGCGATGCTCCGGCCCCACTCGCCGCGCGCGAATTGGGCGATCCAGGTCGCGAACTGTACGGGCAAGGGGCGGTCGAGGCCCAGGGCATGTCGCTGCGCGGCGATCTGCGCCGCCGTCCCTGTGGGGCCGAGCAGCCGCTGCACGGGGTCCCCCGGCGCAAGCTGAACCAGCCAGAACGTGAGCGTCAGGACGCCGGCGACCACGGCTCCGCCCGCGACCATGCGGCGTCCGATCTGCGCGAGCATGCCCCGAATCTCGCGCGGGCCCCCGAGCCCCGCTAGAATCCGGGCGTGCGATCACGGACACTGAGCCTGGTGATGGGGGCCGCGACGTTGATCGCGGCATGCGCGCGTGGAGGAGCAGCGGCCCGTCGCGCCCGCACGGTCGTGTATGCGTCGGGAGCGGAGCTCCAGAGCCTCAACCCGCTCCTCACCGTTCACCCGTTCGCCAAGCAGGTCGAACGATACGTCCTGCTCACCACGCTGGTGCGCTACGACTCGACGCTCGTCGCGCAACCGTATCTCGCGCGTATGTGGACGTGGGCCGACGATCGGAAGGCGCTCGTGTTCCGCCTGCAGTCGGGCGTGCGGTGGGACGATGGCGTGCCCACCACGGCGCGCGACGTTGCCTGGACACTTTCCACCGCCCGCGATCCCGCCACCGGCTACCCGCGCCTGAGCGATTTCTCCGACGTGGCGTTCGTGAACGACCCCAACGATTCGACGGTCGTCGTGCGCTTCGCGCACAGCCAACCGTCCGTTCCGGACGTCTTCACGGATCTCGCCATCCTGCCCGCACACCTCCTCGACTCGACCTCGATCCCCCATGCGGAATTGCGTCGCGCGGGCTGGAACGAGCACCCGGTCGGCAACGGGCCGTTTCGGTTCGTGGCGCACGAGGCGAACCGTCGGTGGGTGTTCGCGGCGAATCCGAATTTCCCGACGGCGCTCGGCGGTCCACCGGTGTTGCAGCGGTTTGTCGTGGTCGTGGTGGACGAACCGACGACAAAGCTCGCCGCTCTGACCGCGGGTGAGATCGACTTCGCGGGTATTCAGCCGGCCCACGCCGCGTTCGTGCGTAAGAACGCCGCGCTCGCTGTGCTCGATTACCCGCAGATGTTGCCCTACGGGATCGTGTTCAACACGCGCATCGCCCCGTTCAACGACGCCCGGGTCCGCCTGGCGGCGGCACTCGCCCTGGATCGCCGCGAAATCGTGGACGGGTACCTGTATGGGTTCGGTGCCCCGGGAGATGGTCCGGTGCCCCCGGGTGTCCCGGGTTCCGTTCGGCTTCCTCCGCTCCCCGTGAATCCCGACTCGGCGCGGCGCTTGCTCGCCGGCCGGCGGATCGCCTTCGAGCTCCTCACGGTGGGCAGCGGGGAGGCGCCGTTGGAGCAGATGATTCAGGCGCGACTCGCGGCCGTCGGATTCGACGTCGCGATCCGCCAGCTCGAGCTCACCGCCTTCCTTGCGCGGGTCAACGCCACCCGGCACGACTTTACGGCGGCGGTGCTCGGCACACAGGGCGATCTGGGCCTCGGGTACCTCGCGAGTCTCGCGGACTTGACCGGCTCACGGCTACCCGCCGACCCGGTGCTCGCGCAGCACTGGTTCCGGGATTCCCTCCCCGTCGCCTTTCTTTATCACGCGCGGGGCGTGCAGGGGATGAACCGCCGGGTGCACGGCGTGCGGATGGATCTCCGAGGGGAGTTGCCCACCATCACGCGCTGGCAAACGGACACTCAGCCGTGAAGCGGCGCGACCTCCCGACGCATTTCCACGCCGAAGCGCCGGTGCGCCTCGACTTCGCGGGCGGCTGGACGGACGTCCCGCCGTTCTCGGCGCGCGAAGGTGGCGTCGTGGTGAACGCCGCGATCGCCTTGCCGGCCCGCGTCGAGCTCAAGCTCGGGGGGGGCGGCGCGGCTCCCGGGATCCGACTCGTGGCGGAGGACCTCGGGCAGGTGTTCGAATGCGCGAACGCCGGCGGGCTGGTCCTGAACGGGCGCCTGGATCTCCTGAAAGCCGCGTTGCGCATGTTTCCGGTGCAGGCCGCCTGTACGCTCACCACGCGAGCCGCCGCGCCGCCCGGGTCCGGACTGGGCAGCTCCGGCGCATTGGACGTGGCGCTGGTGGCTGCGCTCGCGCGGGCCCGCGGCGAACATCTCGCTGGACGCGAGATCGCGGAGCAGGCGTGGTACCTGGAGACCGTGGAGGCCCACATTCCCGGGGGCAAGCAGGACCAGTTCGCCGCGGCGCTGGGCGGGTTCCAGCGACTCACGTTCCGCGACCCCGATGTGGGCGTCGAGCCGATTACGCTCGACCCCGCGTTCGCCACGACGCTCGAGCGTCAGACCCTGCTGTGCTACACGGGCACGTCGCGCGTCTCCGGGGCGACGATCGCGCGTGTGATGACCGGGTACGATCGGGGCGATCCCCAGGTCACGGGGGCCCTGCGCGCGCTCAAGGACGTCGCCGCGGGGATGGCGGAGGCGCTGCGTGCGTCGGACCTCGCGCGCGTCGCGGCGCTGCTCTCCGAGAACTGGAAGCACCAGCAGGCGCTGGACGCCGAGATGTGTACGCCGGACATGGCTCGTCTCGAGCGCGACGTGCGTGCTGCGGGCGCGCTCGGGGGCAAGGCTGCGGGCGCGGGGGCGGGTGGCTCGATGTTCTTCGTGACCACGAACGGCCCGGCGCTCGAGACGGCGGCGTCGGCGGCCCGGGGGGCGGGCGCGACGGTGCTCCCCGTTCGATGGGCGCCGGATGGAGTGCGCGCATGGTGAGCGCCGAAGAGCTCGCGGCGCGACGGGAGGCGATCGGGACGTCGCGCGATCTTTCGGCATTGCGCGCGCATCTCCGTGAGCGGGCCGCCCCGCTGCTGGCCCGCATGCCGGAGCTCCCGGACGCGAAGGCCCTGTTTTCGACTGACGGCGGGATGTGTCCGGACGATGGTGCGGAGCTCACGTTCGATCCCTGGAGTCCCGTAGAGCATCGCTGCCCACGCTGCGGGAAGATCGGGACGGGCGAGCGGCACGATCGCCACTGGGCACGATCGCAACACCTCTGGCTGGCTGAGCGCGCCGCTCACCTGGCGACGCTGGCGGTGCTCGACGACGACCGGGCCGCCGCCCGCCGCGCGTCGGACATCCTGCGCGCGTACGCGGCGCGCTACTGGCGGTATCCCAATCGGGACAATGTCCTGGGCCCGAGCCGGTTGTTCTTCTCGACGTATCTCGAATCCATCTGGATCGGCCACTATCTCTCGGCGGCGTTCCTCCTGCGCAGCGCGGGCATGCTCGATGACGACACCACACGCGGGGTCACGCAGGTAGCCGATGAAGCGGCAAACCTGATCGGCGATTTCGACGAGCGGTTCTCCAATCGCCAGACCTGGAACAACGCGGGCTTGGCCGCTATCGCCGTGTGGTTCGAGGACGAGGATCTCGCCAAGCGGGCGATCGAGGGACCGACCGGCCTGCTCGAGCACCTGCTCCGCGGGTTCGGACGCGACGGCATGTGGTACGAGGGCGAGAACTATCACCTGTTCGCGCTGCGCGGCCTCCTCATGGGGTCCGTGTGGGCCCGCCACGCCGGCGTCGACGTATTCGCCGCGCCGCAACTCGCGACTCGGATCCACGCGGCGTTGGTCGCACCCGCGCTCACGGCGCTCCCCGACTTCACGTATCCGGCGCGAAAGGACTCGCGCTACGGCGTGTCCCTGGCCCAGCCGGCGCACGTCGAGCTGTGGGAGGTGGGGCTCGCGTGGCTCGGGGAGCAGGGCGCGGGGAGCGGTACCCTTCATCTCGCGAGCTGGCTCTCGGCTCTGTATGACAAGGCAACAATGAGGCCGCAGCTCTTCGACTTCTATCTCCACGACGCGCCGCTCGACCCGCTCGCCGCTCCGCGCCGCCCCTCTCGCAGCACGCTTTCCTGGTGGGCACTCTGGTTCATGTCGCCGGAGCTGCCCGCCGATGCGCCGGCGTGGTCGCCCGGCAGTGTGTTGCTCGAGTCGCACGGGCTCGCGGTGCTGCGGACGGGCGATCGCTACGCGAGTCTCGAGTGCGGGCGCTACGGCGAGGGGCACGGCCATCCCGATCGGCTGCACCTCACGTTGCACGCGGCGGGCACGCACTGGCTCGCCGACCCGGGAACAGGGTCGTACGCCTCGCGCGACTTGTTCTGGTATCAGTCCACGCTCGCGCACAATGCGCCGCGCTTGGATGGGGCCTCCCAACCGGCAGGCGATGCCACCTGCGAGGCATACGCGACATCCGGCGAGTGGTCGTGGGTTCGCGGACGCTACGGCGAGGTCACGCGCACGGTGGTGTCGGGACCGGTCTACGTCCTCGACATCGTGGAGCTCGCGAGCCGGACAGAACACACACTTGAGCTACCGTGGCACGTCGCCGGCACGGGTGACGTGCGGGGCGGGGGCGGGGGCGCATGGGCATCGGCGAAGCTGAATGACGAGTTCGTCACGCGCGTCGAGCGGTTTGTGCCGGACGCTGGGGGAGGACTCTTCGCGCTCACATTCTCCGATGGCGCGCAGGCACTCAACGCGTTCGTTTCCTTCGACGGCGAGCTGCTGCGCGCGGAGGGCCCCGGTCTGCCTGGCAGCGACCGGCGAACGTTCCACATTATGCGTGCGACCGGGCGGGCCGCACGATTCGTGTCCGTACTCGAGCCGGTGACGGGGCGGCCGGCCGTTCGGGGCGTACGCGTGAAGGGGAGCGTGATCGAGGTCGAAACCGAACTAGGCGTCCATCGACATGCCGGCACGGCGACGGGCTGGGAGATCGAGACCCCCGCCGGGCGCGTCCGGCTCGCGGGCGCGCGGGCGCCCGAGCCACCGCTCGAGCCGTTGGTCGAAGTCGACACGCCTAAGCCCGCGGTGGGCGCCGCGTTGCGTGGCAGTCGCCCGCCGCTCGACGGATCGCTCGATGGCTTCGACATCAGCGAGCCGCTTCGGCTCGAGCTCGAGGATCAGTACCGCCGGAGCGAGGAGCCGTTTCCCGGCCCGGAGGATTTCAGCGCGGTCGCGTACGCGGCCTGGGACGACGGCGCGCTGTACCTCGCGGTCGACGTGACCAAGCGCGACCTCTGCTTCCGGGCCAAGGGCGCGCCGCCGCTCCACCTCGACAATGAGCCGGACGACATCCACTCCGATGGCATACAGGTCTACGTCGGCAACCCCGAGGGCGGCGATGCCGTCGGGTACCTCATCGTCCCGGAAGGTCGTGACGGCGGCCCGGTGCGGGCGGCGGTGGCCGGGCAGTCACCGGGCGTCGCGGCGGCGGTGCAGGGGGGCTGGCAGCGCACGCCCACTGGGTACCGCGTGACCGTCGCCATCGGGTGGCCGGAGTGGCATCGCGCGCACATCGGCGGGCGCGTGCGATTCGATCTCCTCGTCAACGAAATGGAGCCGGGTCGCGAGCGTCGCAGCGGTCAGCTGGTGTGGAGTGGCGGGAACGGCTGGGTCTACTTGTGGGGGGACCGGCAGGATCCCGGACGGTTTGGGGTACTGGAACTGGTAGGGTGATACTGCGATGATCGCCGTCGTTCTTCACGAGCCTCAGGATCTCGTGAACATCGCCCACGTGGTTCGGGCGATGAAGAACTTCGGATTCCGGGACTTGAGGCTGGTGCAGCCACGCGAGTACGACGCGTACCGGGTGGAGGGCATCGCGCACCAGACCCAGGATGTGCTGGCGCGGGTACAACGTTATGAGCGTCTCGACGAGGCGTTAGCGGACTGTGTGCACGTCGTGGGGTTCACGGCACGCGGCCGCACCGCGAAGCGAAATCTCCAGCGCCCGCGGGAGGCTGCGCGAGAAATCCTCGAAGAATCCCAATCGGGGCCTGTGGGGCTCCTCTTCGGGCGCGAGGACAAAGGGCTGTCGAACGACGCGTTGGACCGATGCCATCGCGTCGTGACGATCCCCACGAGCCCCGCGTATCCGTCGCTCAATCTCGGACACGCGGTCGTCCTGATGCTCTACGAGCTCGCGCTCGCGCAGGGGGACGAGGATCGGCCCTTCAAGGCCCCGCGCCGGGCGGGTCCCCCCGCGACGGCGGCGGAGTTGGAGCGGGTGTTCACGGACGCGGAAGCGGCGCTCGGCGTGATCGACTTCTTCAAGACGCGCCAGGCGGAAGGGGTCATGCGGACGCTGCGGGAGGTGTTGCACCGCGCGCCGCTCGACGAGCGTGAGGCGAAGCTGTTGCGGGCGATCGCAATCGAGGTGGTGAAATACGGTGAGCGACTGGCGCGTTCCGGGCTTCACGTCGACCGGTAGCAAGCGGCCCGACGCCCTGTTTGGGCCCGCCGCGCCGGACGAGGTGGAGGGACTCCCCACGCGGTTGACCCGCGCTGCGGGGTGCCGTGTGTGGGACGCGAACGGTCACGAGTACACCGATTATGTCATGGCGCTCGGCGCGGTCGCGCTCGGCTACGGCCATCCCGAGGTGAACCGTGCCGCCGAGCAGGCGATGGCGGCCGGGGTGGTGGGGCCGCTCCCGCCGGTGATCGAAGAAGAGCTCGCCGAGGTGCTCGCGATCCGCATCCCGTGGCTCGAGCGGGTGCGCTTCCTGAAGACGGGCGCCGAGGCGGTTGCCGCTGCGGTGCGGCTGGCACGGGTCGCCACGGGGCGGGAGCGCGTGTTGGGTTGCGGCTATCACGGATGGCTCGACTGGTGCCAGGCCGGCGAGGGTGTGCCCGCCGGGACTCGGGCACTCTATGCCGAGATTCCGTTCAACGACGTGGAGGCCAGCCGTCGATTGATTCGGGACGCGGGCGACCGTTTGGCCGCTGTGGTTGTCGAGCCGGTGGTCGTCATCGAGCCCACGCAGGAGTGGCTCGAAACCGTGCGGGTGGAGAGCGCGCGTGTTGGCGCGGTTTTGGTCTTCGACGAGATCAAGACGGCGTTCCGCCTCGCGATTGGAGGTGCCGCGGAGCGCTACGGCGTGCGGCCCGATCTCGCTGTGCTGGGCAAGGCACTCGCGAACGGGTTCCCGCTGGCTGTAATCGGGGGACGAGCGGACATCATGGCTGGATCGGCCCGGACATGGATCTCGTCCACACTGGCCACCGAGTCCGTGGCGCTCGCGGCGGCGCGAGCGACGCTGGAAGTCATGGTGCGTGACGACGTGTGCGGGCATCTGCACCGCATGGGCACTCGCTTGCTACATGGACTACACCGCTTGCACCGTAAGCACGCGGACCTTGTGACCGGCGTGGGTGGCGTCGCGGAGATGTGTTTTCTCCACTTTGCGAGTGAGAACATTTCCCGCGATGTGGCGCGGGGCTGTGTAGCGCGGGGGCTCCTGTTCAAGCGCACGGCGTACAATTTCGTGTCCATGGCGCACGACGAGGGCACGGTGGACCGGACACTGGACGTGCTCACGGATGTGCTCGGGACGCTCGCGTGAAGAGGCCGTGGCGGGGGCGGGGGCGGGGGCGGGGGGCTTGCGCTCGGTGACCGGCACGGGAATCGTGGTGGCATCGTGACTCTCCAGCGCAAGCTCCTGCTCGGCTTCTCACTCATGGTGCTTCCGGCCATGCTGGTCGGGCTGCACGCGATTCGGACCAACGCGCGTGAGCAGGAAGCACTCGGCGCCCTCGGGCGGCGCCTGGCACAGTCGCGGACCTACGCCGAAGTCGAAGACGCGATGTTCAACCAGACGCAGGTGGTGTGGCGCTACCTCGCCGGCGATCCAACGGCGAAGAAGGAGCTTCCGCTCACCGAGCAGGTCGTGGACTTCTGGCTCGATCGCTGGGCCGCCGGCCTTCCCCCGGACGAGGTCTCCCTCGCGGACGGGGTCCGCAAGATCGAGCTCCAGATCCGATCCGTCGCCGACAGCGTGTTCAAGCTCTATGATGCGGGCCACCGCGAAGCCGCGCACGTCACCGCGCGCGAGCAGCTGCAGCGTCTCCAGCCCGCCCTCGTCGCGGTGAATCGCGATATCTATCGCAAGGCCCGGGAATTCAGCGTGCAGCGGGCGCTGGTCGAGGTCGAGGGGATTGTGGAAACGGAGCGGCGCATCCTCTGGTCGATCGTCGGGCTCGCGTTGATCGCCGGGCTGATTGCCTCGTGGCTCATCTCGCGCAGCCTGGCGCGCCCGCTCAACGAGCTCCGGCAGGCGATGGCCGTCGTAGGCGCGGGCGACCTGGACCACGTCATCGCGCCCAGCTCCCGGGATGAGATCGGGGAGCTTGCTCGGGCCTTTGCCCAGATGACGGAACGGCTGCGCCAATCGCACGCGCAGCTCATCCAGTCGGAAAAGCTGGCATCGATCGGACAAATGGCGGCAGCTGTGGCGCACGGGCTCCGCAATCCGCTCGCGAGCCTTCGTGCCGCTGCCCAGCTCGCCCGGCATCGCGTGGACGCCCCAGCCGCGCGTGAGCAGCTCAACGCTATCGTCGAACAGGTGGACCGTCTGGACCTCCGGATCACGCATCTCCTCGCGTTCTCGCGCCCCACTCCGTTTCATCCGCTGCGGGAAAGCGTCCGGCAGCTGGTGGAGGGCGCACTCGGCGGCGTCTCCCAACTGCTCCGCGAGCGTCGGGTCGAGCTCGCGGTGAGCTTCCCGCCCACGCTCCCGGACGTACGCGCGGACCCGATGCGACTCGAGCAGACGCTGACCGAAATCGTCTCCAACGCGCTCGACGCCATGCCCGACGGCGGCCAGCTCAGTATCGACGGACGGCGCGAATCGAACGACACGGGGACAGATGGTGTGACGGTCGCCATCACCGATTCGGGCAAGGGCATCCCGCCCGAAGTGCTGGCCAACGTGTGCGAGCCCTTCTTCACCACGCGGGCCGAGGGCACGGGCCTGGGACTGGCGATCGCCAAGCGTTACGTCGAGGAGACGGGCGGCCGGCTCAGCATCAGCAGCGTCGTCGGGCAGGGCACTACCGTCCGTATCTGGCTGCCGAGTGCCGGTGAGGCCACCGCTGCGCCGGCACCGTCCCCGGTGCCGGCTCGCCAGCTCGCATGAACGGCTCCACTGTCCTCATCGTCGACGACGAGCAGACGCTCGCCCGGTCGGCCAAGGCCTTTCTCGCGGATCACGGGTACGAGACCGAAATCACCGGCTCCGGTGAGCAGGCCCTCGAGCTGCTCGAGCGCCTGCAACCCGACGTCGTGTTCGCGGATGTTCGGTTGCCGGGGATGAGCGGTATCGACCTCCTGAAAAGGATCCGTGAGTTCGATCCGGTGCTGCCCGTCATCATGCTGACGGCCTACGGCTCCATCGAGGGCGCGGTCGAGGCGGTGAAGCTGGGTGCCTTCGACTACGTCAAGAAGCCCGTGGACCTGGAGGAGCTGAAGCTCCTCGCCGATCGCGCGCGCGAGAATCGCCAGCTCAAGCAGGAGCTCTCCTATTACCGCCGGCGGGCGACGGAGGACGTCGGGTTCAGGACCATGCTGGGCGAGTCGCCCGCGGTCCGGGCGATTCTCGAGCGAGCGCGTCAAATCGCCGAGCTGGCGGATACGCCCCCCGTCCTGCTGACGGGCGAGACCGGCACCGGCAAGGGCCTTCTGGCGCGGGCGATCCATGCCGCCGGTGCCCGGGCGGCCAAGCCGTTTATCGAGGTCAACTGCACCGCCATTCCCGCGACGTTGATGGAAGCAGAGCTGTTCGGACACGAGCGGGGCGCCTTCACCGATGCCAAGGAGTCGAAACCGGGTTTGTTCGAGGCCGGAGAGGGCGGATTTCTCTTCCTCGACGAGATCGGCGACGTGGACCAGTCGGTGCAGGGAAAGCTGCTCCGCGCGATCGAGGACCGAGCCGTGCGGCGGGTGGGCAGTGTCCGTGAACGGAAGATCGACGTGCGGATCATCGCGGCGACGAACCGGGACCTGGAGCGCGAGGTCCAGCGCGAGCGATTCCGCTCGGACCTGTACTTCCGGCTCGCCGTGATCGTCCTGCACGTCCCCCCGTTGCGCGAGCGCGGTGAGGATGTGGTGCTCCTGACCGAGCACTTCCTCCGCTTGCTCAACGCCAAATACGGGCGCGCCGTGAGAGAGATCAGCGCGCCCGCTCGCGAGTTGCTCCTGTCGTATCCCTGGCCCGGCAACGTTCGCGAGCTGAGTCACGTGATCGAACGCGCCGTGCTCTGGAGTCGGGGACCCACGCTCGAGGCGGA
>Ga0075426_10000262_pt1 | contig 35062 bp, 5 predicted proteins | sample SoiMethybrSBSTD5_FD_75304 | JGI IMG/M metagenome (GOLD analysis project Ga0075426, IMG submission 75304) | Bulk soil microbial communities from a Populus tree surrounding site in Tennessee, USA - Soil MetaG P. TD hybrid SBSTD5 | ecosystem: Environmental > Terrestrial > Soil > Tree plantation... | reverse complement strand
GTCACCGGGCCGCGCTGGCAGAGCCTGCGCCGGCTCCACCTCGGGGAGGGCGAGAGCCTGGCCGAGCTCGACCTCGACGAGCGCTTTGCCGGCGATCTCGCGGCCTACGCTCTCCACCCGGCCCTCCTCGACGCGGCGGCGGGTGCGGTGCAGCTCCTCGGCGACGGCGACTACCTGCCGCTCACCTATGACCGCCTGCTGCTGCGCGCCCCCCTCGGCCGCAAGGGCTTCAGCCACCTGCGGCTGCGCGACGCCATGGGCGCCGGCGGCGGCGACCTCCTCACCTGCGACATCACGCTGCTCGGCGAGGGCGGCGAGGTGTGGGTCGAGATCGAGGGCTTCTCGATGAAGCGGGTGGGCCGCGAGATGGCCGAGCAGTTGCGCCACGGCGCCGGCGTTCTCCGCGCGGCGGCTCCAGCCTCCCGGAGCCGCGGCGACGGCATGTTGCCGGCGCAGGGGCGGGAGGCCTTCCGCCGCATCCTGCGCGACGGCGCGGTGCCGCAGTACGTGGTGTCGACCCGCGACCTGGCGGCCGTGACCGCGGCTGCCACCGCCTTCGACCGCTCGCACCTGGCGGGGGCTCTGGCCGGGCTCGCCCCGGCTGCGGCGGCCCACGCGCGCCCCACGCTGACCAGCTCCTACGCGCCCCCCGCCGACGACCTCGAGCGGCGCATCACCGGGATCTGGGAGGGCGTGCTGGGGGTCGAGCGCGTGGGCGTGCACGACAACTTCTTCGAGCTCGGGGGAACCTCGCTCTCCGGCATCCAGCTCGTCTCCGAGCTCAAGAAACAGCTCCGCGTGGAGGTGCCGACGGTGAGCATCTTCCAGGCGCCCACGGTGAGCGCCCTGGTCCGCTACCTGCGGCCGCCGGCCCAACAGCGTTCTCAGCTCGACCGTAGCAAGAGCAGGGCGGAGAAGAAGAAACAGGTCTTTGCGCAGGCGCGCGCGATGGCACGAGGGGGACGATGAGCAACGACATCCTGGAATCCGGTCACGGCCGAGAGATCGCGGTGATCGGCATGTCCGGACGCTTCCCGGGCGCGCGGGACCTCAAGCAGTTCTGGCGCAACCTGCGCGCGGGCGTGGAAGGGGTGACCTTCTTCTCCGACGAGGAGCTGCTCGCGGCGGGCGTGCCGGCGGAGCGGCTGCGCGATCCGCGCTACGTCAAGGCGGGGAGCCTTCTCGCCGGCGTCGACCAGTTCGACGCCCCCTTCTTCGGCTACAGCGCCCGCGAGGCCGAGATCCTCGATCCGCAGCAGCGCCTCTTCCTCGAGCATTCCTGGGGCGCGCTCGAGGACGCTGGCTACACGCCCGAAGGGTACGACGGCCTGATCGGCGTCTATGCCGGGGTGGCGTGGAACACCTACCTGCTGAGCAACCTGCGCTCCCACCCCGAGCTGTTCGCCGGTGCCGGCGGCTTCCAGGTGTTCATCACCAACGACAAGGACTTCATGCCGACGCGGGTCTCCTACAAGCTGAATTTGAAGGGGCCCAGCATGGTCGTGCAGACGAGCTGCTCGACGTCGCTGGTGGCGATCCATCTCGCCTGCCTGTCGCTCCTGAGCTACGAGTGCGACATGGCGTTGGCGGGCGGCGTGACGGTCAAGGTGCCGCAGGTCGAGGGGTATTGGGCGCTCGACGGCGGTCTCGCCTCCCCGGACGGCCACTGCCGCGCCTTCGATGCCCAGGCGGCGGGGACCATCTTCGGCAGCGGCGTCGGTGTGGTGGTCCTGAAACGATTCTCGGAAGCCCTGGCCGACGGCGACGCCATCCGCGCCGTGATCAAGGGCTCGGCGATCAACAACGACGGCTCGCTCAAGGTCAGCTACACGGCGCCGAGCGTCGAGGGGCAGGCGGAAGTGATCGCCGCGGCGCTGGCGGTGGCCGGGGTCGCGCCGGAGACGGTCCGCTACGTCGAGGCCCACGGCACCGGCACCTCGTTGGGCGACCCCATCGAGGTCGCGGCGCTCACCAAGGTGTTCCGCGAGAGCACCGAACGCAAGGGCTTCTGCGCCTTGGGGTCGGTCAAGACCAACGTCGGCCACCTGGACGCGGCGGCCGGCGTCGCCGGGTTCTTGAAGACCGTGCTCGCCCTGGAGAGCCGCGAGATCCCGCCGAGCCTGAATTGCGAGCGACCGAATCCGGCCATCGACTTCGCCGAGAGCCCGTTCTACGTCAACACCGCTCTCACCCCTTGGGAGGCGGACGAAATCAGCGCGCCGCGGCGCGCCGGGATGAGCTCCTTCGGCGTCGGCGGCACCAACGCTCATGTCGTCCTCGAAGAGGCTCCGGCAGCCGCGCCGCCGGCAGCCTCGCGCTCCTGGCAGCTCCTGCCGCTGTCGGCGCGCAGCCCGCAGGCGCTCGCCGAGGCTGCTCACAACCTCGTCGCCTGGCTGCGCGAGGCCGATCCGGCGGCCCTGCCCGACGCCGCCTACACTCTGAAAGTGGGGCGGTCGGTCTTCCGCCACCGCCGGGTGGTGGTCTGCCGCGACCGGGACGACGCGCTGGCCGCCCTCGCGGCGAGCGATCCGGCGCCGGTGCTCACCGCCGAAGACCTGGAAGACCCGCGCGACCGGCCGGTCGTCTTCCTCTTCCCGGGCCAGGGGGCGCAGCACGTCGGCATGGGGCGCGGCCTCTACGCGGCGGAGCCGGTCTTCCGGGCCGAGGTCGACCACTGCGCCGAGCGCTTGCGGCCGCTGCTCGACCTCGACCTGCGCCGCGTCCTCCATCCGGCCGCTGGCGAGGAAGAGGCGGCGGCGCACGAGCTCGCCCGCACCGCCCTCACCCAGCCGGCGCTCTTCGTCATCGAATACGCCCTTGCGCGGTTGTGGATGAGCTGGGGGGTGCGGCCGCAGGCGATGCTCGGCCACAGCATCGGCGAGTACGCCGCCGCCTGCCTGGCGGGGGTGATGTCGGTCGAGGACGCGCTGACTCTGGTGGCGGCGCGCGGCCGGCTGATGGACGCCCTGCCGCCGGGCGCCATGCTGGGAGTGCCGCTCGCGGAGGACGAGCTGGCGCCGCTGTTGACCGCCGGCGTCGCGATCGCCGCGGTGAACGAGCCGTCGCGCTCGGTCGCCTCCGGCTCCGCGGAGGCGATCGCCGCCCTCGAGCGCGCGCTCGACGCGCGCGGCGTCGCCCACCGCCGGCTCCGCACCTCCCACGCCTTCCATTCGGAGATGATGGATCCCATCCTCGACCGCTTCACCGCCGAGGTGGCGCGGGTAGCCTTGCGGAGCCCGCAGATCCCCTTCATCTCCGACGTCACCGGCACCTGGATCACCGCCGAGCAGGCGACCGATCCCGGCTACTGGGCGCGCCACTTGCGCCAGCCGGTGCGCTTCGCCGCCGGGGTCGCCGAGCTTCTGCACGATCCGCGGCGCGTCTTGCTCGAAGTGGGGCCCGGGCGCACTCTGGCGACGCTCGCCGGGCGGCACCCGTGGCGGACGGAACAAGCCGTGGTCGCCTCGCTCGCCCATCCGCAGGACGCGACGCCCGACGAGCCCGCCCTGCTCACCGCCCTGGGACGGCTCTGGCTGGCCGGCTTGCGCATCGACTGGTCCGGCTTCTACGCCGCGGAGAGCCGGCGGCGGGTGCCGCTGCCGACCTATCCATTCGAGCACCAGCGCTACTGGATCGAGGCAGCGGCGGCGCCGCACGCGGCGGAGGCGCTCGCCGCGGCGCCGGGCAAGCGGCCGGAGGTGGCGGACTGGTTCTGGCTCCCAGCCTGGACGCCGGCCCTGCCGCCCCTCGCGACTGCGCCCGCGGCGCCCCGGCGCTGGCTGGTGCTCGCCGAGCCGGGCGGCCCGTCGGCCGATCTCGCGGCGCGGCTGGCGCGTACCGGCGAGGTGATCACTGTCGAGCCTGGAGAGCTGCGCCCCGAGCTGTGGGAGGCGCTGCTCGCCGATCTCGCCGCGCAGGGCCGGCTGCCCGACGCGGTGGTCCACGCCTGGGGCCTCACCGCCGACGAGCCGCCGGTCACGGACGCCGCGGCCTTCGAAGCGGCGCAGGAGCGCGGCTTTTACAGCCTGCTCGGGCTCGCTCGGGCGATGGTCAGGCAGGGTCTCTCGCCGGAGCCCCTCCGCGAGCTGGTGGTGGTGGCGAGCGGCCTCTGCGCCCTCTCCCCGGAGGAGACGGTGCGCCCGGAGCGGGCCACCCTCCTCGGTCTGCTCAAAGTCCTGCCGCAGGAGGTCCCCGGCCTCGCCTGCCGCGCCGTGGACGCGCTGCTGCCGGCCGGCGCGCGGCGGCGCGAGCGCGCCCTCGACGCGCTGGTGGCGGAGATCGCCGCCAGCCCCGGCGAGCCGCTGGTCGCCTACCGCGGCGACCGCCGCTCGCTCCCCCGCTTCACGGCGGTGCGCCTGGAGGGGCCGTCAGGCCCCGCTCAGGCGCTGGACGCCGCGCCGGCGCCGCTGCGCTCGGGGGGCGTCTACCTGCTGACCGGCGGCCTGGAGAACAACGGCTATGCCTTCGCCTGCTACCTCGCCCGCGCGGCGCGGGCCCGCCTCGTCCTGGTGGAGGCGCCGCCGTTGCCGCCCGAGGGGGAGTCCCGCGTGCGGGCGCTGCGCGAGCTGGGCGCCGAGGTGATGGTGGTGGCGGCCGACCTCGCTGATCCCGCCGGGCTCGCCGCGGCGGTCACCACGGCGGAGTCGCGCTTCGGCGCTCTCGACGGCGTGGTGCACGCGGCGGGCACGGTGGGAGACCACACGTTCCGGCTGGTCCGCGAGCTCGATCGCGAGGCGTGCGGCTGGCACTTCCAGCCCAAGGCGCACGCCCTCTTCGCGCTCGAGCGGGCGCTCGCCGGACGGGAGCTCGACTTCTGCGTCCTCCTCTCCTCTCTCGCCACCGTCCTCGGCGGCATCGCCTACTCGGGCTATGCGGCGGCGAATCTCTTCCTCGAGTCGTTCGTGCGGGAGCACAACCGGACGCGGGAGCAGCCCTGGCTGAGCCTCGGCTGGGACGTCTGGCAGCTCGAGGGAGACGGCGAGCAGATCACCGCCGTGCGCGGCGACCTGGCGGAGCTGGCCATGGGTCCGCGAGAGGGCGAGGAGGCCTTCCGGCGGGCGCTGGCCGCGCGCGGCGTCGATCACCTCGTGGTGTCCACGGCCGCCCTGCCGGAACGCATCGAACGGGTCCGCCGCCGGGTCGAGGCCTTGCAGGAGCGCGCCGGGGCCGCCGCGGCCGAGCGGGCAGGGCAGCATCCGCGCCCCTCGCTGGCGACCCCTTACGCCGCGCCCGAGAGCGACCTCGAGCGGCGGATCGCGGAGGTGTGGAAGCGCACGCTCGGTTTCGAGCAGATCGGAGCCCATGACAACTTTTTCGAGCTGGGCGGCGACTCCTTCGTCGCCGTCCAGGTGGTCGCGCGCCTCCAGGACGAGCTCGGCATCGAGCTGCCGGTCGCCAAGCTCTACCAGGGGCTGACGGTCCGCTCGCTCGCCGCCCTGCTCGGGCAGGACGAGGCGGCGGCGGACGAGCAGCGCGCCGCGCTCCTCGCAGAGCGCCGCGAGAGCATGGGCCGGCGGCGCGATTTCCTCGCGCAGCGCAGGTCTTCCAAGCAGAGCAGGGCGGTATGAGCCATGGCTGACCCAGAGAGCGCCTCCAACGGATCCGCGATCGCCCTCATCGGCATGTCGTGCCGCTTCCCCGGGGCGGCGGATGTCGAGCAGTTCTGGCGCAACCTGTGTGCGGGCGTCGAGTCGTTGACCCTGCTTTCCGACGAGGACTTGCGGCGGGCCGGCGTCGAACCGAGCCTGGCGCAACACCCGAGCTACGTGCGGCGCGCCGCCGTGCTCGACGGCGTCGAGCTCTTCGACCCCGCCTTCTTCGGCTATACGCCGCTCGAAGCCAAGGTCATGGATCCCCAGCACCGCCTCTTCCTGGAGTGCGCCTGGGAGGTCTTCGAGCAGGCCGGCTACGACCCGGAGACCTATCCGGCGCCGGTCGGCGTCTTCACCGGCGCGAAGACCGACACCTATCTCTTCAGCCTGTTCTCGAACCGCGAATTCTTCCGCTCGCTGGACAATTTCCAGATCGCTCTCGGCAACGACCTGGCCTCGATGGCCACCCGGGTCTCCTACAAGCTGAACCTGCGCGGGCCGAGCTACGCGCTGCACACCGCCTGCTCGACCTCGCTGGTCGCGGTCCACCTGGCCTGCCAGAGCCTGCTGCTCGACGAGTGCCGCATGGCGGTGGCCGGCGGCGCCGCGATCAACGTGCCGCACCGCAAGGGGTACGTCTACCAGAAGGGGGGGATCCTCTCGCCGGACGGCAGTTGCCGCACCTTCGACGCGGCGGCCGAGGGGAGCAACTTCGGCAACGGCGTCGGCGCCGTGCTCTTGAAGCGCCTGGAGGACGCGCGCGCCGACGGCGACCACATCTGGGCGGTGATCCGTGGCTCGGCCACCAACAACGACGGCGCCCGCAAGGCGAGCTACACGGCGCCGGGCGTCGAGGGGCAGACCGCGGTCCTCCTGGAGGCCATGGCCTGTGCCGGCGTCGAGCCGGACGAGCTCTCCTACATCGAGGCCCACGGCACCGCCACCGACCTCGGAGACTCCATCGAGATGCTGGCGCTGGCCGAGGCCTTTCGCGCCGGCAGCGGTCGGCGGCACAGTTGCGCCATCGGCTCGGTGAAGACCAACATCGGCCACCTGGAGACGGCGGCGGGGGTCGCGGGGCTGATCAAGACCGCCCTCGCGCTCGACCGCAAGCAGATCCCCCCCAGCCTGCACTTCACGAACGCGAATCCGAAAATCGATTTCGCGAACGGCCCGTTCTACGTCAACACGGAGCTCGTGGAGTGGCGGACGGACGGCCGCCCGCGGCGGGCCGGCCTGAGCTCGTTCGGCATCGGCAGCACCAACGCCCACGTGATCCTGGAGGAGGCGCCGGCGCCGGCGGCGACCACGCCGGCCGCGCGGCCGTGCCAGCTCCTGGTCCTCTCCGCGCGCACCGCGAGCGCCCTCGACGCGATGACCGCGAACCTGGCGCGGCATCTGGAGGCGAGCCCCGGCGCCGACCTCGCCGATGTCGCCGACATCGCCTACACCCTGCATGTGGGGCGCAAGGCGTTCCAGCACCGCCGCGCGGTGATCTGCCGCGGAGACGATCCGGCCGGCGCAGCCGCCTCCCTGCGCGCGGAGGACGGTCCGCGGCGGGCGACCGGCGACCGCGGAGCTGCGGAACGCTCGGTCGCCTTCCTCTTCCCCGGCCTCGGCGACCACTACGCCGACATGGGTTTGGGCCTCTACCAGACGGAGCCGGTCTTCCGCGCCGCGATCGACCGCTGTGCAGAGCTGCTGCGCCCCGAGCTCGGCATCGATCTGCGCGCGATCCTCTACCCGCGCGGCACCGCCGCCGCCGAGGCGGTGGACGCGGACGGCAAGCCCGATCTGCGCCGCTTCTTCGGTCGTGGGGAAAGCGCGGACGACCCCGCGTCGCGCCGTCTCGACGAGACCCGCTTCGCCCAGCCGGCCACCTTCGCCGTCGAATACGCCCTGGCGCAGCAGTGGCTGGAGTGGGGGATCCGGCCGCAGGCGATGATCGGCTACAGCGTCGGCGAGTACGTGGCCGCCTGCCTGTCCGGCGTGCTCTCCCTGGCCGACGCTCTGCGGCTGGTGGCCCGCCGGGCGCGGCTGATCCAGGAGCTGCCGGCGGGAGCGATGGCCGCGGTGCCGCTCCCCGAGGCGGCGATCGCGCCGCTCCTCGCGCGGCACGGCCTCTCGCTCGCCGCGTTGAACGGGCCGGCGGTCTCCGTGGCGTCGGGGCCGGGGGAAGGGATCGCGGCGCTCGCGGGCGAGCTCGCGGCGGAAGGCGTCGTCTGCCGCCGCCTCCCCACCACCCACGCCTTCCACTCGGCGATGATGGAGCCGCTCGCCGGCGCGCTCACCGAGCTGGCGCGGACGGTCGAGCGCCGGGCGCCGCAGATCCCCTACCTCTCGAACGTCACCGGCACCTGGATCACCGCCGCCGAGGCCACCGATCCGGGCTACTGGGCGCGGCACATGTGCGGAGCGGTGCGCTTCGCCGACGGCCTGGGCGAGCTGCTGCGCCGCGACGGCGGCGCGCCCGAGCGGATCTTCCTCGAAGTGGGACCGGGGCAGAGCCTCGGCTCGTTCACCCGCCTGCACCCCGGCTGCGACAAGGAGCGGGGGCGCCTGGTGGTCGCCTCCATGCGCCCAGCGCACGGCGGGCGGCCGAGCCCGGAGGTCCTCCTGGCCGCCCTCGGCCAGCTCTGGGTAGCGGGCGCGCCGGTCGACTGGCAGGCCTTCCATGCCGGCGAGCGGCGGCGGCGGGTGCCGCTGCCGACCTACCCGTTCGAGCGCCAGGCCTACTGGGTCGACCCCGACGGGATCGCGCCGCTGGAGCCGTCGCCGTCGGCGAGGGCGCGGCGGGTCACCCTGGACAAGCAGCCCGACATCGCCGACTGGTTCTACCGCCCGCTCTGGCGGCGCGCCGAGCCGGCCGCCGCAGCCTCAGCGACCGCCGGGACGGCAGCGAGCTGGCTCCTCTTCGCCGACGATCAGGGGCTCGCGGAGCGACTGGCCGAGCGCCTGCGAGGACCCGGCCGCGCGATCGTTCTCGTCACCCCCGGCGACGCCTTCGCCGCCGCCGGTGAGGACCGCTTCACCTTGCCGCCGGCAGCGCCCGAGGGGTATTCCGCCCTGCTCACGGAGCTGGCGCGGCAGGGGAAGAGCCCGGCGCGGATCGTCCACCTGTGGGGGGCCTTGCCGGTCGCTGCCGATGCGCCGGAGAGCTTCCGGCGCTCTCAGGACCTCGGCTTCTGGAGCCTGCTCTTCCTGGCCCAGGCCCTCGGCCGCCAAGGGCTGCGCGAGCCGGTGCGGATCGACGTGGTGACGAGCGGCATGCAGAGCGTCACGGGACACGAGGCGCTCGCCCCCGAGCGGGCGACCGTGCTCGGGCCGCTCAGGGTGATTCCGCAGGAGCTGGCGCGCGTCACCTGCCGCAGCATCGATCTCGACCTGCCCGCCGACGGGACGGTCGATGCGGGGGTCGTCGACCTCCTGGCCGCCGAGGTCGGCGCCACAGCGAGCGACGAGATCATCGCCCTGCGTGGGGGAGAGCGTTGGGTGGAGGGCTTCGCGGCGGTGCGTCTGGAAGGCGCCGCCGCGCCGCCGGCTCGCCTGCGCGAGCGCGGCGTCTACCTGCTGACCGGCGGCCTGGGCGGCCTGGGCCTCGCCGTCGCCGGCTACCTGGCGGAGGCGGTCGAGGCGCGCCTGATCCTCACCAGCCGCGCCGCCCTTCCCGAGCGCGCGGCGTGGGGCGACTGGCTGGCGAGCCACCCCGCGGACGACGGCGCCAGCGTGCGCATCCGCGCCGTCGAGGCGCTGGAGGCGGCGGGCGCCGCAGTGATGACCGTCGCCGTCGACGTCTGCGACGAAGCGGGGATGCGCGCGGCTGTGGCGGCGGCGCGGCAGCGCTTCGGCCGCATCGACGGCGTCGTCCACCTGGCCGGCACCCCGGGCGGCGGCATCATCCAGCTCAAGACGCGCGAGGCGGCGGAACGCATCATGGCCGCAAAAGTGCACGGCGCCCGGGTCCTCGACACCCTTTTCGCCGGCGAGGAGATCGATTTCCTGCTCCTCTTCTCGTCGATCGCCGCGGTCCTCGGGGAATTCGGCCAGGCCGACTACTGCGGCGCCAACGCCTTCCTCGACGCCGTCGCGCAGCGCAACGCGGCGCGCGGCGGGCCGCCGACGATCACCGTCGATTGGGACATCTGGCGCGAAGTGGGTCTCGCGGTCTACACCGAGATCCCCGCCCATCTCCGCCCCTGGCGGCAGGAGATGCTCGACAAGGCGATCCTCACCCGCGAGGGGATCGAGGCCTTCGCCCGCATCCTCGCCGCCGACCTGCCGCGGGTCGTGGTCTCGGCCCAGGAGCTCGACGGCCGCATCGCGCTGGGCAGGTCCTTTACCGGCGAGAGCTTCCTCGCCGAGCTCGCGAAGATGCGCGCGCCGCAGGGCGTCCCTCTTCCCGCCGCCGCGCCGGTCGCCCAGGCGCTGTCGCCGGCAATGCCCCGCGGCAGCCTGGAGCGCCGCATCGCTGAAGTCTGGCAGCGCGTCCTCGGAGCCGAGCAGGTAGGACTGCAGGACAATTTCTTCGACCTCGGCGGCAACTCGCTGCTGGCGTTGCAGGTGGTCTCCGACCTTGGCCGTGACCTGGGGGTGGAGATCGCCCCGGTGACCCTCTTCGAAGCGCCGACGGTGAGCGCCCTGGCGCGCCACCTGGCGGTCGAGGAGGCGCCGGCGCCCACCGCGCTGCCGCAACCGCGCGGCGGCGCCAGCGAAGAGCGGGCGATCGCCATCATCGGCATGGCCGGACGTTTCCCCGGCGCCGGCAGCGTCGAGGCGCTGTGGCGCAACCTGTGCGACGGCGTCGAGTCGGTCACCTTCTTCTCCGCCGCGGAGCTGCTCGCCGCCGGCGCCGATCCCGCCCTTCTCGCCGATCCCCGCTACGTGCGGGCCGGCGCGGTGCTGGAGGGGATCGACCGGTTCGACGCCGCCCTCTTCGGCTACTCGCCGCGCGAGGCCGAGGTGATGGACCCGCAGCACCGCATCTTCCTCGAGTGCGCCTGGGAGCTCTGCGAGCGCGCCGGCTGGGACACCGAGACCTTCCCCGGTCGCATCGGCGTCTTCGCCGGCTCGAACCTGAGCACCTATCTCCTACGCCTCTACGCCGATCCGGACGCCCGCCGCTCGGTCAACATGCTGCAGGCGATCCTCGGCAACGACAAGGACTCGCTGACCACCGCCGTCTCCTACAAGCTCAACCTGCGCGGGCCGAGCGTCGCCGTGCAGACCTTCTGCTCGACCTCGCTGGTGGCGGTGCACATGGCCTGTCAGAGCCTGCGCGGCGGCGAGTGCGACATGGCGATGGCCGGGGGCATCCGCGTCGTCGTCCCCGACATCCAGGGCTACCTCTACGAGCAGGGGGGGATCGCCCCCTCAGACGGCCACTCGCGCTCCTTCGACGCGAGGGCCGACGGCAGCATCCTCGGCCACGGCGTCGGCCTCGTGCTGCTCAAGCGGCTGGCCGACGCGCTGGCCGACGGCGATCACATCCACGCCGTGATCCGCGGCTCGGCGATCAACAACGACGGCTCGCTCAAGGCCGGGTACACGGCGCCGAGCGTGGCCGGCCAGGTGGAGGCGATCACCGCCGCGCTGGCCGACGCCGGGGTCGACCCGGCCCGGCTGGGCTACCTCGAGGCGCACGGCAGCGCCACGGAGCTCGGCGATCCGATCGAGCTCGCGGCGCTGACCAAGGCGTTCCGCCGCTTCACGGACGAGAAGCGTTTCTGCCCGATCGGTTCTGTCAAGGCCAACTTCGGCCACCTCGACCGCGCGGCCGGCGTCACCGGCCTGATCAAGGCCGTGCTGGCGCTCGAAAACGGCGTCATCCCGCCGAACATCAACTTCGAAACGCCCAACCCGCAGATCGACTTCGCGGACAGTCCATTCTTCGTCAATACGGCGCTGCGGGAGTGGAAGGCCAACGGCGCGCCGCGCCTGGCCGCCGTCAACTCCTTGGGCATGGGCGGCACCAACGCCCACGTGGTGCTCGAGGAGGCACCGCCGGCGGTCCCGACGACGCCGTCGCGTCCGTGGCAGCTCCTGGCCCTCTCGGCGAACAGCTCGGAGGCGCTCGACCGCGCGGCGGCGAACCTCGCCGACCACTTCGCCGCGCACCCCGACCTCGACTTCGCCGACGCCGCCTATACCCTGCGGGTCGGGCGCCGCGGCCTCGAGCACCGGCGGACCCTGGTCTGCTCCGACACCGCCGATGCGGCCGCCGTGCTGCGCGGCGGCGACCCGCGGCGGATCTTCACCGCCTACCGCGAGGAGGGGGAGCGGCCGGTCGTCTTCCTCTTCTCGGGGCTCGGCGGGCAGTACGTGAACATGGGGCGCGGCCTCTATGAAAGCGAGCCGACCTTCCGCGCCGAGGTCGACCGCTGCGCCGGCGAGCTCACGCCGCTCCTCGGCGTCGACCTGCGGAGCGTGCTCTACCCGGAGGCCCCGGAGACCCCGGCCGCCACCGGTCCGGCCGTCGACCTGCGCCGCATGCTGCGGCGGGGCGACGGCGAGGCGCGGGACGCAGCCGCGCGGCGCCTCGACGAGACCCGCTTCGCGCAGCCGGCCCTCTTCGTCCTCGAATACGCGCTGGCACGGCTGTGGATGGAGTGGGGGATCCGCCCCGCGGCGGTCGTCGGCTACAGCGTGGGCGAGTACGTGGCCGCCTGCCTCGCCGGCGTCCTCTCGCCCTCCGACGCCCTGGCCCTGGTCGCCGAGCGGGCCCGCCTGATTCAGGAGCTGCCGGGGGGGGCCATGCTCGCCGTCGGCCTCGCCGAGGAGGCCGTGCGGCCGCTCCTCGGCGAGGAGCTGTCGCTCGCGGCGGTCAACGGGCCCGAGCAGAGCGTGGTGGCGGGGCCGGCCGCGGCCGCCGCGGAGCTGGAGCGCCGGCTCACCGCGCAGGGCGTCGCCTGCCGCCGCCTGGCGGTGAGCCACGCCTTCCACTCGCGGATGATGCGGCCGGCCTTCGACGCGCTCGTCGAGCGGGTGCGCCGGGTCGAGCTGCGGCCCCCCACCCTGCCGCTCCTCTCGAACCTCACCGGCCGCTTCATGACGGCGGCGGAGGCGGTCGATCCCACCTACTGGGCGCGTCACCTGTGCGGCACCGTGCGCTTCGCGGAGACGATCGCCGAGCTGCTCGGCGACCGCCACCGCGTGCTGCTCGAATTCGGCCCGGGGCCGACCCTGGCGAGCCTCGTCCTGCAACACCCGGCGGCGCGGGCGGTCGCTCTCGGGGAGCCGGTGGTGCTGCCGACGCTGCGCCACTCCTACGAGACGCAGCCCGACGTCGCCTACGCCCTCACCACCCTCGGCAAGCTCTGGCTGCTGGGGATCCCGGTCGACTGGGCCGGCTTCCACGCCCACGAGCGGCGGCGCCGCGTGATCCTGCCCGCCTACCCCTTCGAGCGCCGGCGCTACTGGATCGACACCCTCGCGGACGGGGCGGCTACGCGGCGACCGGAGGAGAAGGCCGGTCCCTACCTCTATGCGCGGTCGTGGAAGCGGTCGGCGTCGCCAGCGCCCGCGGCAGCGGGCGAGCCCCGGACCTGGCTGCTGCTCGCCGACGACCGCGGCCTCGCCGAGCGCCTCGCCGCCGCGCTGCGCGAGCGGGGGGACGCGGTGGCCGTGCTACAGCCGGGCGAGGCCTTCGCCGCGAGCTGGGGCGAGCTTTTCGACCGGCTCGGCGCCGTCCCCGACCGCGTCGTCCACCTGTGGACCCTCGGCTGGTCAGCGGACCTCGAGCGCTGCCGGGAGCTTGGCTTCGCCAGCCTGTTGGCGCTCGCCCGCGAGCTGGCGGGCCGCGGCGTCACCACCGCCCGCCTCTGGGTGATCGGCGACGGTCTGGGAGAGGTCGACGGCGACGAGGCCCTGCGGCCGGGAGCGGCGATCCTCCTCGGCGCCTGCCGGGCGGTCGCCGAGCACTTGCCGCAGATCGACTGCCGTGCCATCGACGTGACAGCTCCTCAGCCGGGGAGCCGGGGGCTGGAACGGCTCGCCGCGCAGCTCCTCGCCGAGCTCCTCGCTCCGGCGGCGGAGCGGCTCGCCGCCTACCGCGGGAGCCATCGCTGGCTGCCGGTCCTCGACGAGCTGCCGGCGGGCTCGCCGTCGTGCTCGCTGCGCGAGCACGGGGTCTACCTGCTCGCCGGCGGTCTGGAGGAGCCGGGGTACCGCTTCGCGCGCCACCTTGCTCAAGGGGGAGCGGGAGCACCGGCAGTCCATCTGCTCCTGCTCGAGCCCGCCGGTTTCCCGCCCCGGGAGGAGTGGGACGAGTGGCTGCGGGGGGATGCCGAAGGGTTGATCGGACGCCGCTTGGCGCGGCTGCGCGAGCTCGAGGCGCTCGGCGCCGAGATCCAGGTCGTGGGGGCCGACCTCGGCGACGAGGCCGCAGTGCGGGTGGCGGTGGCGGCGGTGGAGGAGCGCTGGGGAGCCGTCCACGGCATGGTCCTCGCGACCACGCCGCGCGCCGTCGACACCGGGGGCGGCTGTGAGGATGACGGCGGCCGCTTGGCGGAGCGGCTTCGCGGCGTGCTCGCCCTCGACGCCGTGCGGCGCGAGCGGCGTCTCGATTTCGCTCTCCTGGTCGTTGCCCGGGATCGCGGTGCCGGCGCGAGCGATGCCGCCGAGGCGATGCTCCTCGACGCTCTCGCCGCGACCGCCGACTGGACCGGTGTCGCCTGGGGACTGGGCAGGGAGGGGGGCGGCGGCGAGGTGGTGGACCGCCTGCTCGCCCTCAGCCCACCGGCGCAGGCCGTGGCCGCGGTGCGTCCCCTGGCCGCGGGGTGGAGCCCCCTCGACGGGTTGCCCGCCGAAGAGGCGAGCGGCGAGGCGCGACAGGCCGTGGGTTTCTACCCGCGCCCGAGCCTGCGCGTCGAGCTCGTGCCGCCGCGCAACCCGACAGAGGAGTACATCGCGGCGATCTGGAGAGACTTGCTGGGCGTCGCTCAGGTAGGGGTGCACGACAACTTCCTCGCGTTGGGGGGAGATTCACTGCTCGCCACCCGCCTGGTGTCGCGGATGCGCGACACCTTTCACCTCGACCTGCCGGTACGCCTGTTTTTCGAGCGTTCGACCGTGGCGGAGCTCGCCACGGCCGTCGAAGAGGCGACGCTACAACTCCGGGCGGCCCAGGAGACCGAGTTATTGGCCAAGGTCCGGTCCCTGTCCGAGGACGATCTGGAGATGGAGATCATGCGGCTCGAGAGCTTGCTCACAGGCGAGGAGGTAACCAATGGGTGACGTGCTGACCGGCGCCACGGGGCTATCGGACAGGCAGCTGAGGCTCCTCGAGCTGCTCAAGAAGCAGCAGGAGCGGGAGGCGGTCACCGCAAGCCGGAGCAGCGCGATCCGGCGCCGCAACCCGGCGGAGCCCCCGGTCCTCTCGTTCGGCCAGAAGCGGCTCTGGTTCATCGAACAGCTCCAGCCCGGGAGCGCCGCCTACAACGTCCCCGGCGCGGTGCGCATCCGCGGGCGGCTCGACACCGCGGTGCTGCGGCGCTGCTTCGCCGAGATCGGTCGCCGCCACGAGATCCTGCGTACCAGCTTCCATGTCGTCGATGGCGAGCCGGTGCCGGTGATCGCGCCCGAGCCCCACCTGCGGCTCGCCGTGACCGATCTGCGCGCCCTGCCGGCGGCCGAGCATGAAGGCGAGGTGGCGCGCGTCATCCGGGCCGCCCACGAGCAGGCGTTCGACATGACCCGCGACCCGCTGGCGCGCACCTGCCTGCTGCGTCTCGGGGACGAGGAGCATGTCTTCCTCCTTGTCCTCCAGCACATCATCTGCGACATCTGGTCGGTCGGGGTCTTCTTCCGCACCATGATGGCTCTCTACGACGGCTTCCTTCTCGGCCGTCCCGCGACGATCCCGGAGCTCCCCATCCAGTACACCGATTACGCGGCGTGGCAGCAGCGCGTGCTCCAGGGGGAGAGCCTCCAGGAGCTGCTCGCCTACTGGCAGGAGCAGGTGACGGGCGCCCCCTTCGTCATCGACCTGCCGATCGACCACCCCCGGCCCGCCATCCAGAGCTTCGCCGGTGGGCGCCGTTACATGACGCTGGGCGTGCGGCGCACCGAGGCGTTGAAGGCGGTGGGCAAGCAGCAGGATGCCAGCCTCTACATGGTGCTTCTGGCGGCGCTCCAGACCCTCCTCTACCGCCACACCGGGCAGACGTCCATCCTCGTCGGCGTGCCCATGGCCAACCGCAACCGTCTCGAGCTCGAGGGGCTGATCGGGCTGCTCTTCAACGCTCTGGTGCTGCGTGCCGACTTTCCGGACCTGGTCAGCTTCCGGCAGGTGCTCGCCGCGGTGCGCGAGCGCACCCTGGGTGCTTTCGCCCACCAGGACCTCCCCTTCGAGCGCTTGGTCGAAGATTTGCGGGTGGAGCGCGACATGAGCCGCAACCCGGTCTTCCAGGTCCTCTTCGCGTTTCAGAACGTACCACCGTCGGCGATGGCCGCGCAGGGGCTTTCCCTCGCCCGCTACGAGGTCCTGGAGCAGACCTCGCGGGAAGACTTGGAGCTCGACCTGCGCGAGACCGCGGACGGCCTCGCCGGCTGGATCGGCTACGACGCTGCCCTCTTCGACCGCACGACGGCGCAACGCACGGCGCTCCACTTCGAGAGCCTGCTCGACGGGATCATCTCGAATCCCGACCGGCCGGTCGTCGATCTGCCCCTGCTCTCGGCGGCGGAGATGCAGGCTGTCGTCAACGAATGGAACGACACGGCGGCCGCCGCAGCAGGCGCCGACGGCTGGTCGACGCTCTTCGCGGCGCAGGCGGTGCGCACCCCGGAGAGCGTAGCGGCGGTCTGCGACGATCGCAGGCTGACCTATCGCGAGCTCAGCGCCCGCGCCAACGCGCTGGCCTGGCGGCTGCGCGGGCTCGGCGTCGGACCGGGCACGGTGGTGGGGCTCCTCGACGGCCGGGGGCTCGACCTGCTCACCGCGATCGTGGCGGTGCTCGCGGCGGGCGGTGCCTACCTCCCCTTGGACCCGGAGCACCCGCCCCTGCGCCACGCGCAGGTCCTGAGCCAGAGCGGCGCGCCGCTCGTCCTCGCTTCCGGCGCCCACCTGCCCACCCTGGCCATGGCGGTCGCGGACCTTCCCGCCGGCTCGCGGCCGCGGCTGCTGGAGCTCGCGGATCTCCTGGCCGCTGGCGTCGAGCGGGACGCCCCGGCGTTCGCTACCGGTCCGTCGGATCTCGTCTATGCCATCTTCACCTCGGGCTCCACCGGGCTTCCCAAGGGGGCGATGATCGAGCAGCGCGGCATGCTCAATCATCTCTTCGCCAAAATCGAGACGCTGGGGCTCCACGCCGGCGACGTCGTTGCGCAGACCGCATCGCAGTGCTTCGACATCTCGGTCTGGCAACTGCTCGCCGCCCTGACGGTGGGGGGGCGGGTGCAGATCTACTCCGATACGGTGGTGCACGATCCGGCGCAGCTCCTCGCGCGCGCCGCCGGAGACGGCGTCACCATCCTCGAGACTGTCCCCTCCCTCCTGCGCCTGATGTTGGAGGAAGCCATCCGCCGCGGCGACGGGCGGCCGTCCCTCACCGCGTTACGCTGGATGATCGCCACCGGCGAGGCGCTGCCGCCCGCGGTGTGCCGCCAGTGGTTGGCGGAATACCCGCGGATCCCTCTGCTCAACGCCTACGGTCCCACCGAGTGCGCGGACGACGTGACTCATCTCGCCATCGCCCAGCCCCTGCCGCCGGAGGCGCCGCGGGTGCCGATCGGCCACGCCGTCCGCTCTACCGCGCTCTACGTCGTCGACCGCGATCTGCGGCCGCTTGCCATCGGCGTTGCCGGCGAGCTCTGCGTCGGCGGTGCCGGCGTCGGCCGCGGCTATCTCAATGCTCCCGAGCGCACTGCGGGGGTCTTCGTGCCCGATCCGTTCAGCGACCTGCCGGGAGCGCGCCTCTACCGCACCGGCGACCGCGTGCGCCGGATGGCCGACGGCTGTCTGGACTTTCTGGGACGGATCGATCACCAGGTCAAGGTGAGAGGTTTTCGCATCGAGCTGGGGGAGGTCGAAACCGTTCTCGGCCAGCATCCGGTGGTGCGCCAGGGGGTCGTGCTGGCGCAGCCGACGGCGGTCAGCGATCACGCCCTCGTGGCCTATGTCGTCGCTGCGCAGGTCGAGCCGGCGAATGCCGAGCGGGCTCTGCGCGACCACCTCAAGGCGCGCCTGCCCGAGTACATGGTGCCGGCGGCTTTCGTCTTCCTCGACGCACTGCCGTTGCTGGCCAGCGGCAAGGTCGACCGCAAGGCGCTGCTCGCGGCGGGCGGCGCAGCCTTCACGGCGCGCGAGGGCTTCGTGGCGCCGCGCAATCCGGTCGAGGAGTCGCTCGCCGCAATCTGGGCCCAGATCCTCAAGGTGGAGCGGGTCGGGGTCTACGACAACTTCTTCGAGCTCGGCGGCCAGTCGCTGCTCGCCACCCAGGTCGTCTCGCGCATCCGCGATTCGTTCGCTGTCGAGCTGCCGGTGCGCGCCCTGTTCCAGAAGCCGGATGTGGCCGGCTTGGCCGAGGCCATCGAGACCGCCCTCCTGCGCGGCCGCGGCATGCCCGAGGCTCCACCCATGGTCCGCGTGCCGCGCGACGGCCATCTCCAGCCCTCTTTCGGCCAGGAGCGCTTCTGGTTCATCGACCAATTCCGGCCGGGGCTGACCGCCTACAACATCTTCGGCGCCGTCCGCATGCGGGGGTCCTTGGATCCGGCGATCCTGGCGCGCAGCTTCGCCGAGCTGCTCCGCCGGCACGAGGTCTTGCGCAGCACCTTCACGGCGGTGGACGGGAAGCCGGTGCAGGTGATCCAGCCGCCGCGCGGGCTGCGGATCCCTCTCGTCGATCTGGGCGGCTTGCCGGAGCGCGACCGCATGAGCCTCGCCAAGCGGCTCGACGACGAGGAGGCGCAGCAGCCCTTCGACCTCGCGAACGGTCCTCTGATCCGGGCCCAGCTCACCCGTGTCGGCGCCGACGACCACCTCCTGGCGGTCACCGCGCACCATATCGTCTACGACGTCTGGTCGCGCGAGCTGCTGATCCGCGAGCTCGGCGCGCTCTACGCAGCCTTCTGGCACGGCCGGCCGTCGCCGCTGCCGGAGCTGGAGATTCAATATGCCGATTTCGCAGCCTGGCAGCGCCGGTGGCTCCAGGGCGATGTGCTGGCGTCGCAGCTCGCCTATTGGAAGCGGCAGCTTGCCGGTGTCACCGCCGGCACCGAGCTGCCGGGAGATTACCCGCGGCCGCCGGTGCAAAGCTTCCGCGGTGCGCGCGTGATGCGATCGCTGCCCGCTGCGGTCACCGCCGCCCTCAAGGAGCTCAGCAAAAAGCAGGGAGTCACGCTGTTCATGACTCTGCTCGCCGGTTTCCAGGCCTTCCTCTATCGCTATACGCGCGAGGAGGACATCGTCGTCGGCTCGCCGATCGCCAACCGCAATCGCGCCGAGACCGAGGGGTTGATCGGCTTCTTCGTCAACACCCAGGTGCTGCGCACAGACATCTCCGGCCGGCCCACCTTCCGCCAGCTCATCGCCCGCGCGCGCGAAGTCGCTCTAGGGGCCTATGCCCACCAGGACCTGTCGTTCGAGCAGCTCGTCACCGAGCTGCGTGCCAGCCGCGACCCGGCGCGCCAGCCGCTGTTCCAGATCCTGTTCAACTTCCTGACCAACTACAAGCCCGTCGAGATGGAGCTGCCGCCGGGCCTGCGCCTGACGCCGGAGCCGAACCACAGCGGCGCGGTGCAGTTCGACCTCATCTTCTCCATCTACGAGGCGGAAGGGACGCTGCATTTTTCTGCGGACTACAGCACCGACCTCTACGAGCGGGCCACCATGGCCCGGATGGTCGGCCACTACGCCGATCTCCTGGCCGCTGGCGCGGCCGGCCCCGACCACGTCTTCTCGGAGCTCCCCCTGGGTGACGCCGACGAGTGGCGGAGGCTGCTGGTCGACTGGAACGACACCGCGACCGACGTGCCCTGGGGAATCTCCGTGCAGTCGCTCTTCGAGGCGGCGGTCGAGCGGGCGCCGGAGGGCGTCGCCGCGCTCTGCGGCGAGCGAACGGTGACGTACGGCGATCTCAACCGGCGGGCCAACGCGCTGGCCCACCGCCTGATCAGCCTCGGGATCGGTCCCGGCCGGGTGGTGGCGCTGCTGGCGGACCGCGGGATCGACTTCCTGGCTGCTGTCCTCGGTCTCTTCAAGGCGGGCGGCGCCTACCTGCCGCTCGACGTGCGACACCCGGCCGAGCGCCTGCGCCAGGTGGTGGCGCAGAGCGGTGCCGAGCTCGTGCTGGTGTCGAGCGCCTTCGCCGCCGGGCTCAGCGCGGCGCTCACGGCGCGCCTCGGTGACGAGGGAGTGCGCCTGCAAGTGCTCGAGGAGCTGCTGGAGGCGGCTACCGTGGAGGGGAACCCGCCGGTCGCGGCGGCGGCAGACGACCTCGCCTACGTCATCTACACCTCCGGCTCGACCGGCATCCCCAAGGGGGCGATGATCACCCATCGCGGCATGCTGAACCACCTGTTCGTGAAGATCCGCGATCTCGACCTCTCGGCCGGCGATACGGTGGCGCAGACAGCGTCGCACACCTTCGACATCTCGGTGTGGCAGCTCCTCGCCGCGCTCCTGGTGGGCGGCAGGGTCCACGTTTTCGAGGACGCGATCGCCCACGACCCACCGCAGCTCCTCGCCGCGGTCGCGCGCCACGGCGTCACCGTGCTCGAGACCGTGCCGTCCCTGCTGCGGTCGATGCTCGGCGAGGCGGAGCGGCAGGGCGCCGGACCGGATCTCTCCCGACTGCGCTGGCTGGTCGCCACCGGCGAAGAGCTGCCGCCTGAGCTCTGCCGCCGCTGGCTCGAGACCTGTCCGGAGGTGCCGCTGGTCAACGCCTACGGACCGACGGAGTGCTCGGACGACGTGACGCATCACATCCTGCGCACGGCGCCGCGTCCGGATCTCGTCCACGTGCCGATCGGGCGGCCGGTGGGCAACACGCGGCTCTACGTCGTGGGCTCCGACCTCCTGCCGGTGCCGCAGGGAGTCGCGGGCGAGCTGGTGGTGGGCGGCGTCGGCGTCGGCCGCGGCTATCTCCACGAGCCCGCGCGCACCGCCGAGGTGTTCATCCCCGATCCCTTCTCCGATCACCCGGGAGCGCGCCTCTATCGGACGCAGGACCTGGTCCGCCTGGCGCCGGGGGACGTCCTGGAGTTCCTCGGCCGCGTTGACCATCAGGTGAAGATCCGGGGCTCCCGCATCGAGCTCGGCGAGATCGAAGCGGTGCTGGCGCGTCACCCGCAGGTGGACGACGCCGTCGTCGTGGTCAAGGAGAGCGGCGCCGACAAGCGCCTGGTGGCCTTCGTGGTGGCCACGCGAGAGCTGGCCGCCGATCCTGCCCGGCTGCGCGCCTTCCTTGCCGAGAGCCTTCCGGACTACATGCTGCCGGCGGCTTTCGTCTTTCTCGCGGCCATGCCCCTCACCGCCAACGGCAAGGTCGACCGCACGGCCCTGGCCGCCATCGACGTTGCCGAGCACATCCCGAAGGCCGAATTCGTGGCGCCACGCAACGAGGTGGAGGAGCAGCTCGCCGGGATGTGGCGCGATCTCCTCGGAGTGGAGAGGGTGGGCGTGCAGGACAACTTCTTCGATCTCGGCGGCCACTCGCTGCTCACCACCCAACTGGTGTCGCGGCTGCGCGGCGCCTTCCAGCTCGAGGTGCCGCTGCCGACGTTCTTCGAGGACCCGACCGTGGCCGGGCTCGCCCAGGCGATCGAGCTCGCCCGCTGGGCCGACTACGTGGCCCGGGAGGGCGAGGCGACGGCGGCGACCGAAGCCTACGAGGAATGGGAGATCTGAGGTGACGACAGCGGTTCGACATCGGGAGGCGGTGTGATGATCGCCGTGGCGACGCGGAGAGAGCTGAGCCGCGAGGAGCAGCTCGAACGGGTATGGGCCCTGGCAGAAGAAGCGCTCGCCGCTTATGGGTTGGAGCAGGCGCGCCTCAAGCTGCTCGAGCAGAAGAAGAATGTCACCTTCCGCGTCGACGAGCCGGTCGACGGCGCCGCGCCGCGCCGCTACGTGATGCGGGTCTGCGAGATCGGCGCGGGGGGCTACGACGAAAGAGAGATCCGTTCCGAGCTGCAGTATCTCCTCGCCCTGCACCGCGAAACCGGGCTGGAGGTACCGCTGCCGGTGGCTGCGCGCGACGGCGCTCTGGTGGTCCGCGGCGAGGTCGAGGGTCTGCCGCCTCGTTACTGCGCGCTCTTCCGCTGGGTGCCGGGACGCATGGTGGAGGACTCCCCCACACCGCAGCTCCTCGAGCGCGTCGGCGAGCTGTCGGCGCGGATTCACCGCTTCTCCGAGAGCTTCGTCCCGCCGCCGGGCTTCTCGCGGCCGCGCTGGGACGCGGACCGCTTGTTCGGCCACGGGCAGGTGCTGGCTCCGGGGCAGGGAGAGCCGCTGGTCTCGGACCGTGGCCGCGACCTCCTCGATGCAGCCGCCCAGGCCGTTCGCGAGGAGATGGCGGCGCTGGGAGAGGATCGGGATGTCTTCGGTCTCATTCACAAGGATCTGGAGCCGGACAACACCCTGGTCGATGGCGACGAGGTGCACGCCATCGATTTTGCCGACCTCGGTTGGGGCCACTACCTCTACGACATGGCCGCCTCCCTCCTGCCGCTACGTGAGAAGCAGGGCTTCGCTGCGATGCGCGACGCCTTCTTGCGCGGCTACCGGCGGGTGAGAACGCTGCGCCAGGAGCATGCGTCCCTCCTCGAGACCTTCCTCATCGCGCGCAGCATCTTCGCGGTGCGGCTGATGACCGGCAAGCTCTGGGACCTGCCGCGGATCCGCGAGTACGCCAACACCGCGGTGCCGCAGATCCTGGGCGGTGTGCGCCTCTACGTCGAGCAGCGGCGCGGCCGTGATTCAGGTGGGGGCGTGACGGCTGAGGCGACCGGCGCGACGCGCACCACGGTGCAGTTCCTGGCGCACCTGCGCGCGCGCGGGCTCAGGCTGCGGGCCGAGGGCGAGCTGTTACGATTGTCCGCCCCGCCTGGGGCGATGTCCCCCGCGCTCGCGGCAGAGCTCAAAGACCGCAAACACGAGATCCTGAGCTTCCTCCGCCAGGGGCACGTCGCCCGCCGCTCCTCGGCGCCCAGCCGGGTGGTCACCCCGGAGATGGACCGCATCCCGCTCTCCTTCGCGCAGCAGCGGCTGTGGTTCATCGACCGTCTCTTCCCAGGCAGCCCCGAGTACAACATCGCGCGCGCCGTGCGCCTCGTGGGGTCGGTGCGGCTCGCGGTGCTGGCGGCAAGCCTCGGCGAGGTCGTGCGCCGCCACTCCGCGCTGCGCACGACCTTCGCCGAGGTCGACGGGCAACCGGTGCAACACATCGCGCCGGACTTGGCGGTGCCCCTGCCGTTGATCGACCTGCAGGCGCTGCCACGGGAGCTGCGGGAGCCTGAAGCTTGGCGCGTGGCGCTCGGCGACGCCCGCCGCCCGTTCGACCTCGGCCGCGGACCGCTGCTGCGCGTCATGCTGCTGCGCCTCGCCGAGACGGACCACATCGCGCCCAGCACCATGCACCATATCGTGGGCGACGGCTGGTCGAGCACCGCGCTGTTCCGCGAGATGGGCGTGCTCTACACCGCGTTCGTGCGCGGCGAGCTGTCGCCGCTGCCGGAGCTGCCGCTCCAGTACGCCGATTTCGCCGTCTGGCAGCGGCAGTGGCTGCAAGGGGAGGTGCTGGCGGAGCAGCTCGCCTACTGGCGGGACCAGCTTGCCGGGGCGCCGCAGCTCGCGCTCCCCGCCGACCGCCCGCGCTCGCTGTTGCGCTCGGCCGAAGGCGACCGGCAGCCGCTGCTCGTACCGCCGGCGCTCGCCGGGGCGCTGCGCAGCTTTGCGCAGGCCCAGGGCGCGACGATGTTCATGATCCTGCTCGCCGCCTTCAAAGCGCTGCTCGCCCGTTACTCGGGGCAGGACGACATCGTCGTCGGGTCGCCCATCGCCAACCGCAACCGCACCGAGATCGAAGGGTTGATCGGTTTCTTCGCCAACACCCTTGTCCTGCGCACGCCGCTGCCCGGAGATCCGACCTTCCGCGACATCCTGGCCGCCGTCCGCAAGACCACTCTCGGCGCCTATGCGCATCAGGACCTGCCGTTCGAGAAGATCGTCGAGGAGCTGCGGCCGGAGCGTAGCAACGGCGAAATCCCCTTCTTCCAGGTCGTCTTCACGCTGCAGAACGTCCCTTATCCGGACATGCAGGTCGCGGACTTCCGGATGACGCTGATGCCGCCCACGAGCCGGGCGGCGATGTTCGACCTCACGTGCAACATGAAGGAGATGCCGGAAGGGGTACGCACTTCCTTCATGTACAAGGTCGGCCTTTTCGACGCCGTCACGGTGAGCCGGCTCGCCGACCACTATCTGCGCCTGCTCACGGCGGTCGCGGCGGAGCCGAGCCTGCGCCTGGGAGAGCTCCCGCTTCTCGCTCCCGCCGAGCGCCATCAGGTGCTGGCCGAGTGGAACGAGACCACCCATTTCGCTGCGCCGCTCTGCCTGCACGAGCTCTTCGCGGCGCGCGCCGCGGCCCGGCCGGGAGCGATCGCTGCGACCTGCGGCGAGGAGAGCGTGACCTACCGCGAGCTCGATGCACGGGCCAACCGCCTGGCGCATCGGCTGCGCTCGCTCGGCGTAGGGCCCGAGGTGCTGGTCGGTCTCTGCATCGAGCGCTCGCTCGACATGGTGGTGGCGATCCTCGGCGTGCTCAAGGCCGGTGGCGCCTATCTTCCTCTGGATCCGGCGTACCCCAAGGAACGCCTGGCCTTCGTCCTCGCCGACGCGCGCCCGCCCGTCCTCGTCACCCAGGAGCGCCTTGTCGGCGTGCTGCCGGAGAGTGCGGCGCGGACCCTCTGCCTGGATGCCGCCAGCGAGGCGCTCGACCGCGAGAGCGACGCCAAGCCGGCGGCCGGAGTCGCAGCGGACAGTCTCGCCTACGTCATCTACACCTCCGGCTCGACCGGACGCCCCAAGGGCTCGCTCATCACCCACCGCAACGCCGTGCGGCTGTTCGCCGCGACCGACGCCTGGTTCGGCTTCGGTCGCGAGGAGGACGAGGTCTGGACGCTCTTCCACTCCTACGCCTTCGACTTCTCGGTCTGGGAGCTGTGGGGAGCCCTGCTCTACGGCGGCCGCCTGGTGGTGGTCCCCTACTGGGTAAGCCGCTCCCCGGCCGATTTCTACGCGCTCCTCCTCCGCGCGGGGGTGACGGTCCTCAACCAGACGCCTTCGGCGTTCCGGCAGCTCCTGCGCGCCGCAGAGGAGGCGGCTCCCGAGGCGACCTCGCGGCTGCGGCTGCGCACCGTGATCTTCGGCGGCGAGGCTCTGGATGTCGCTGCCCTGGAGCCCTGGCTCGCCCGCCATGGCGACCGCCGCCCGCGCCTGATCAACATGTACGGCATCACCGAGACGACGGTGCATGTGAGCTATCGCCCCGTCTCCCGGGAAGACCTTCGGCAGCCCTGGCGCAGCCCGATCGGCATCCCCATCCCCGACTTGCGGGTCTACGTCCTCGACCGCCACCGCAACCCGGCGCCGTCCGGGGTGCCGGGCGAGATGTACGTGGCCGGCGCGGGTCTCGGCCGCGGTTATCTCGGCCGGCCCGACCTGACGGCGGAGCGGTTCGTCCCCGACCCGTTCTCCGGCGCGGCCGGTGGCGAGCGCGCGTACAGGACCGGAGACTTGGCGCGCTACACGGGGAATGGCGGCATCGAATACCTGGGCCGGATCGACCACCAGGTCAAGATCCGCGGCTTCCGCATCGAGCTCGGCGAGATCGAAGCGGCGCTGGCGCGGCAGCCGGCGGTGGGAGCGGCGCTGGTGCTGGTGCACGAGGACGCGCCGGACGACAGACGGCTGATCGCCTACGTCGTACCGCGTGCCGGAGCGGCGCTGGAGCCGGCCGAGCTGCGCGCCGGGTTGCGCGAGACGCTTCCCGACTACATGCTCCCCGCGGCTGTCATCCGCGTGGACAGCTTCCCGCTCAATGCCAACGGCAAGGTGGATCGCCACGCATTGGTGCGGCTCGCGCTCGACCCGCCGGCGGCGGCGGCCGACAAGGATACGCCGCGCGGTCCGGTCGAGGAGCTGCTCGCCGGCATCTGGGCCGCAATGCTGCGCGTCGACGCCGTGGGGCGGCAGGACGACTTTTTCGCTCTCGGCGGCCATTCGCTGCTGGCGACCCAGGTGGTGTCGCGGATCCGGGACACCTTCGGCGTTGAGCTCCCGTTGCAGCGCCTCTTCGAGGAGCCCACGATCGCCGCGCTCGCCACGGACATCGCAGCCGCTCGCCGATCGCCGCAGGCTCAGGAGGCGCCGCCGATCGTGCCGGTGCCGCGGGAGGGAGCTCTCCCTCTTTCCTTCGCGCAGCAGCGCCTGTGGTTCCTCGACCGTTTCGAGCCCGGCACCGCGGTGTACAACATCCCTCTTGCCGTGCGCCTGACCGGGCGCCTGGACGCCGGCCGGCTGGCGGCCGCCTGCTGCGAGGTGGCGCGGCGCCACGAGGCGCTGCGCACCACCTTCGCCGCCCGCGACGGCAGGCCGGTGCAGGTGATCGCCGCCACGCCGGGTCTCGACCTGCCACTCGCCGACCTGCGCACCCTGTCAGCCGCGAGGCGCACCGCGGAGGCGCGGCGCCTCGCGGCCGCGGAGGCCCGCCGGCCGTTCGACCTGGCTGCCGGCCCCCTGGCTCGCGCCACCTTGCTCCGGCTGGCGGAGGAGGAGCACGCCGCGCTGGTGACCTTCCATCACATCGTCGCCGACGGCTGGTCGATGGGCATCTTCCTCAACGAGCTGGCGGCGCTCTATGGCGCCTTCACCCGGGGCGAGCCGTCGCCGCTCCCCGCACTGCCGGTGCAGTATGCCGACTTCGCCGACTGGCAGCGGCGATGGCTCGCGGGCGGCGTGCTCGCGGAGGAGATCGCCTACTGGCGGCAGCAGCTCGGCGGCGCCCCGCGCAGCCTGCAGCTTCCCACCGACCGCCCGCGTCCGGCGGCGCAGACCTACCGCGGTGGCCGGCTGGCGGTGACCGTGCCGCGCGACCTCGCCACCTCTCTCGTCCGGTTGGGCCGGCAGGAGGGTGTGACGCTGTTCATGACCGTCCTCGCCGCCTTCCAGGTCCTGCTCGGCCGCCTCGCTTGCAGCGCGGACGTGGCGGTGGGCACGCCGATCGCCGGACGCCAGCGCCGCGAGATCGAAGAGCTGATCGGGCTCTTCGTGAACACCCTGGTCCTGCGCACCGATCTCGGAGGTGATCCCACGCTACGGGAGCTGCTGGCGCGGGTACGCCGGGTGGCGCTCGACGGCTATGCCCACCAGAACATCCCATTCGAGCGGCTGGTCGAGGAGCTGCAGCCGGAGCGCGACTTGAGCTTCAACCCGCTGTTCCAGGTGATGCTGGCGCTGCAGAACCCGCCGCGCGGCGCCCTCACCCTGCCCGGGCTGCGCTTGGAGACCCTGGCCGGCGCAGGAGCCACGGCGAAGTTCGACCTCACCCTTTCTTTCCAGGAGGCGGAGGACGGCCTGCACGGCACCTGGGAACAGAACGCGGACCTCTTCGACGCCGTGACGGTCGAACGCTGGTGGGGGAGCTTCGCCGTGCTGCTCACCGGCATGGTGGAGGAACCGGCGAGGCGCCTGTCGGACCTTCACTGGCTGGGTGCGGCGGAGCGGCACCAGGTCCTGGTGGACTGGGCTGCGACCGGCTCGACAGGTGCCGAGGACCTCTGTCTGCACCAGCTAATCGAAGCCCAGGCGGTGCGTACGCCGGAGGCCGTGGCGGTGGTCCGCGGCGCGCGCGCCCTGACCTATCGCGAGCTCGACCGCCAAGCCGGCCGGTTGGCGGCGCGCCTGCGGGCGCTGGGCGTCGGACCCGACGAGCGGGTCGGAGTCTGCCTGGAGCGCGACCTCGATCTGGTGGTTGCCCTCTGCGCCGTGCTCAAGGCAGGCGGGGCCTACGTTCCGCTTGACCCGGCCTATCCGGCGGAGCGGCTGACCTTCATGATGGAGGACGCTGCTGCGCGGGTGCTGGTCACCAGCGGGGCGCTGCTGCCGCGCTTCCCAACGCTGGCTGCGGCTGCCCTTTGCCTCGATGACGGCGGGCTGACGGAGGAGGCGCCCGCCGTGACGGTGCCCTCTGGTGTCGTGCCGGGTCATCTGGCCTACGTGATCTACACCTCCGGCTCCACCGGGCGCCCGAAAGGGGTGGGGATCGAGCACCGGAGCGCCGTGGCCCTGGTGCGTTGGGCGCGCGGTGTCTTCCCGCCCGCGGATCTGGATGGCGTGCTGGCGTCGACCTCGGTCTGCTTCGACCTCTCGATCTTCGAGCTCTTCGTGCCCCTCGCCTGCGGCGGCAGCGTGATCCTTGCCGAGAACGCCCTGGAGCTGGCCTCCCTCGGCCCACTCCACGGCGACGCCCAGGTACGCCTGATCAACACTGTGCCTTCGGCGATCGCCGAGCTGGTGCGCCAGGATGCGCTGCCGCCGTCGGTGCGCACGGTCAACCTGGCCGGCGAGGCTCTCCAAGGGAAACTCGTCGAGCGCATCTACCGCCGTCTCACGATTCGCCGCGTCTTCAATCTCTATGGTCCGTCCGAGGACACGACCTATTCGACTTGGGCGCTGGTCCAGCGGGGAGGCGGCGAGCCGACGATCGGCCGCCCGATCACCGGCACGCAAGGCTACGTCCTCGATGGCCGGCTCGAGCCGGTGCCGGTGGGCGTGCCCGGCGAGCTCTGGCTGGGGGGCGAGGGACTGTCGCGCGGTTATCTCGGCCGGCCGGAGCTGACGGCGGCATCCTATGTGCCCGACCCTTTCGGCGGTCTGCCCGGCGCCCGCCTCTACGCCACCGGCGACCTGGTGCGGTGGCTCGGCACTGGCGATCTCCAGTATCTGGGGCGCGCCGATCACCAGGTGAAGGTGCGGGGATTCCGCATCGAGCTGGGGGAGGTCGAGGCCGCGCTCGGCCGCAGCCCGGGGGTGAGCGACGCGGCGGTGCTGGTGCGCGAAGACCGCCCCGGGGACACCCGCATGGTGGCGTATGTCGCGATGAAGGAGGGGCCGCGCCGCAACGCGGCAGAGCTGCGGGAGGCGCTGCGCGAGAAGTTGCCCGAGTTCATGGTGCCGGCGGCGTTCGTGTTCCTCGACGCGCTGCCGTTGACGCCCAACGGCAAGCTGGACCGGCGAGCGCTCTCCCGTCTCGCTCCCGAATCCGCCGCGGTGCCGGCCGCGGCGGACGGGCCACGCGACGCGACCGAAGAGCTCCTCGCCGGGATCTGGGCGGAGGTCCTCGGCTGCGAGCGGGTCGTTCCCGACGACAACTTCTTCGCCCTGGGCGGGCACTCGCTCCTCGCCATGCAGGTGGTGTCGCGGGTGCGCGAGCTTTTCGCGGTCGAGCTGCCGGTGCAGCGCCTCTTCGCCGCACCCACGCTCGCCGGTCTCGCCGCGCTCGTGCGGGCGGCCGCCTGGACCGGGGAAGCCGCGGACGCGCCGATCCCGCGGGCGGCGCGCACCGGCGAGTTGCCGCTCTCGTTCGCCCAGCAGCGCCTTTGGTTCTTCGATCGCCTGCAACCGGGGAGCGCCGCGTACAACGTACCCGCGGCGATGCGCCTCTGCGGTCCCCTCCGTCCCGCTCTCCTGGCGGGCGTCTTCGCTGCGGTGGTGCACCGCCATGAGGTGCTGCACACGACCTTCGCCGCCGGGGAGAAAGGCCCGGTGCAGGTCGTCGTGCCGCCGCCGTCGCGGTGGCCCCTGCCGGTGGTCGATCTCAGCGCTCTGCCGGAAGCGCCGCGCGGAGGGGAGGCGCGCCGCCTCGCCGCTGCGGCGGCGCAGCGGTCGTTCGACCTCGGCTCGGGACCGCTGTTGTTCACGTCGCTCGTGCGCCTGGCGGAAACCGATCACGTCGCGCTGGTGACCCTGCACCACATCGTCGCGGACGGCTGGTCGGTCGGTGTTCTCTGGCGTGAGCTGTCGGCGCTCGCCGCGGCCTTTGCGCGCGGCGAGCGATCGCCCCTCCCCCCTCTGCCGATCCAGTACGCCGACTTCGCCTGCTGGCAACGAGACAGGCTCTCCGGCGAGCGTCTGGAGGCGGAGATCGCGCACTGGCGGGAGCGGCTCGCCGGCATGCCGCGCAGCCTCGCCCTGCCACTCGACCATCCGCGGCCAGCGGTGCAGAGGTCCACCGGCGATGTCTGCCGGGTCGGCCTCCCTCGCCCTCTCCGCGACGAGCTCGCGGCGCTCGGACGGCGCGCCGGGGCGACGCTGTTCATGGTCCTGCTCGCCGCCTTCCAGACCCTGCTGGGCCGCTTCTGCGCGCAGGACGACTTCGCGGTCGGCACCCCGGTCGCGGGACGCGACCGCCGCGAGATCGAAGGGCTGATCGGCTTCTTCGTCAACCTCCTCACTCTGCGCGCCGACCTTTCCGCGGATCCGGATTTCCGTACGCTCCTCACCCGCGTCCGCGGCGCGGCTCTCGACGCCTACGTCCATCAAGAGCTGCCGTTCGAGCGCCTGGTGGAGGAGCTGCAGCCGGTTCGCGACCTGTCGCAGAGTCCGCTCTTTCAGGTCGTCTTCACGCTGACGGGCGCCCCGCTGCCGCAGCTCGACCTGCCGGATCTCACTCTCGAGCCTGTGCAGACGGCGAGCGGCGCGGCGAAGTTCGATCTCACGTTGGAGGTGCGTGATGACGCGACGGGGCTCAGCGCGTCGTTCGAGTACAATACCGCTCTGTTCAACAGAGAAACGATCTTGCGAATAATGTCTTGCTACGAAACGCTCCTGACCCAGGTCGCCGGCCTTCCGGATCGACCGATCGGCGATCTCCCCCTGCTGAGCGAGACGGATCTCCGGCAGGTCCTGGTGGAGGGGAGCGGCGCGACGATCGCGGCGGCGGAGCTCGCCTGCGTCCACCGCCAGGTCGAGTCGTGGGCCGCCTCGACACCGGAAGCGCCGGCTCTGGTCCACGGCGAGAGCGTGCTCACCTATCGCGAGCTCAACGCGTACAGCAACCGGCTGGCCCGCCGGCTGCGGGCTCTCGGCGTCGGGGTGGAAGTGCCGGTGGCCGTCTGCCTGCCGCGTTCGGCGCAGGAGGTGGCGGCGCTCCTCGCCGTCCTCAAGGCCGGCGGCGCCTACCTGCCGCTCGATCCGGCCTATCCGTCCGAGCGCCTGGCCTTTCTGGTCGAGGATGCGGGCGCCGCCGTGCTGATCAGCGAGAGCGGCATCGCGCTGCCGCCGACGCCGGCGTTTCCCTTGTGCCTCGACCGTGAGGCGCCGGTCCTCGCCAGCCTGAGCGGCGAGGATCTGGCCGATGGCGCGGAGCTCGACCATCTCGCCTACGTGATCTACACGTCGGGCTCGACCGGCCGGCCCAAGGGGGTCGCGGTCGAGCACCGGTCGCTCGCCGGTCTCCTCGCCTGGCACCAGCGGGCTTTCGCTGTCGGCCCGCGCGACCGTGCGACCCACCTCTCCGGGCTCACGTTCGATGCCGCAGTCTGGGAGCTTTGGCCGTACCTGGCGGCGGGCGCGGCCGTCCATATCCCCGACGCGGCGGCGCGGACGTCGGCGGTTGCGCTGCGCGACTGGCTCCTCGCCTCGGGAATCACGGCCACCTTCGTCCCGACGCCGATCGCGGAAGGCCTGCTCCCTCTCGAGTGGCCGGACGGGGTGGCGCTCCGCCTGCTCTTGACCGGCGGCGACGAGCTCCACCACGCTCCCCGCCAGCGGCTCCCCTTCCGGCTGATCAACAACTACGGCCCGACCGAGGGGACGGTGGTCTCCACCTCGGGAGAAGTGGCCGCCGCTGCCGCCGGCCGTCCCTCGATCGGCCGCCCCATCGACGGCGTCCGATCGATCCTGGTGGACCGCTGGCTGCAGCCGGTCCCGCCGGCGGCGATCGGGGAGGTGTGCATCGCCGGCCACCTGGCGCGCGGCTATCGCGGGCGGCCGGACCTGACCGCCGAGAAGCTCGTTCCTGATCCGTTCGGCGAGCCGGGCTCGCGCCTGTACCGGACGGGGGACCAGGCGCGCTGGCTGCCCGGTGGAGAGCTGCGCTTCCTGGGGCGGATCGACGGTCAGGTCAAGGTGCGCGGTTGCCGCATCGAGCTCGGGGAGATCGAAACCGTCTTGGCGAGTCATCCCCAAGTGCGCGAGTGTGCCGTGGCGCTGCGCGGGGAGCCCGCCGGCGACCGTCGCCTCACCGCCTACGTGGTGGGGGAGGGCGCCCCGGCGGCCGAGTTGCGCGCCTTCCTCGCCGGCAAGCTGCCGGAGTTCATGATCCCCGCGGCCTGGGTCCGCCTCGCCGCGCTGCCCTTGACGCCGCACGGCAAGGTGGACCGCGCCGCCCTGCCGGCCCCTGAACGGGGGGATCTGGGGAGGGACTACACCGCGCCGCGCGACATCTGCGAGCTGCGGCTGGCCCGCATCTGGGAGGAGCTCCTGGGTGTCGAGCCGGTCGGGATCCACGACGACTTCTTTGCCATGGGCGGTCACTCTCTTCTCGCCGTGCGCCTGATGGCGCGCATCCGCGGAGAGCTCGGGAGGGACCTGCCGCTGACCGTTCTCTTCCAGTGCCCGACGGTGGAGCGCCTGGCCGTCCTGGTGCGCCGCGGCGGCGAGGAGCGGCGGCGTCCCGCGCTCGTCGCCATCCAGCCCTGCGGGTCGCGCCCACCCCTGTTCTGCGTTCACCCGGTCGGCGGCAACGTTCTCTGCTATCTGGAGCTGGCTCGCCGGCTGGGCCCTGAGCAGCCGGTCTACGGATTGCAGATCCCGGAGCCCGGCGCCCGCCTCTCGATCGCGGCGATGGCGGACTTTTATCTGCAGGCGCTGCGCGCGGCCGACCCCGTCGGCCCCTACCGGCTCGCCGGCTGGTCGCTCGGCGGCGTGGTGGCTTTCGAGATGGCACGCCGCCTGGGGCCGGACGGAGTCGATCTCCTCGCGCTCCTCGATCCGTCCGCGCCTGCGAGCGGTGGAGCCGCCCGGCTCGCGGGCCCGTCCAATGCCGGCGTCGAGCTCTTCGCGCGCGACCTCGCGGCCCTCGCCGGCGTGCCGCCACCGGCGCTCGACCTGGGCGGCCTCGCCGAGGGCGAGGCGTTGCGCCGCGTCCTCGCGTGGGCGCACGCGGACGGCCTGCTCCCCGCCGGGCTCGACCTCCCCCTGCTGAGCGAGCACTACGCGATGTTCCGGGGGAACCTCGAGGCGTTGGCGGGCTACACGCCGGAACCCTATGCCGGTCGCCTCGTCCTCGTGCAGGCAGTGGAAAGGCCGGCGAGCGAGGGAGACGAGCCTGCGGCCGTCTGGAGCGGGCTTGCCGCCGCGGTCAGGGTGCTGCGGGTGCCCGGCAGCCACTATGCGTTGTTGACCCGACCTCACGTCGAGCGGGTGGCCGATCTGCTCGGACCTCTTCTGGATCGGACGGTACCGCCGCCGGCTGAGTGAGCTCTCAAGGAAGGTGGCCATCATGCAGCTCGATCTCGACACCAAGCAACGCCTCGACCACGAGCGCAAGCAGGGCGCGCTCCGTCAGGCGGAGAGCCGGGAAGAGGAGCGGGAGTCTCTCGCGAGCTTTCAGTCTTTCCATTCCGGCCTCGCGAATCCGCGCCGGATCGTCTACCTCTTCTTCACCGGGAACCTGCTGCACTGGCTGAGCCGGGCGCTGTCGTTCGTCCCTGCGGGCGTCAACGTGATCCTGATCGGATCGCATCTCGGCGCGGACGAGCAGGACTGGGTGCGCCGCACCTACCGGTATCCGTTCCATCACATCGCCGAGCGCGTCGACGACAACACCGTTCTGGAATTCATCTTCCAGGTGGCGCAGCACGACTTCGCCTGGCTCCACATCGACTGTTTCGTGCTCAACCCCGCGCTGTTCGACGAGATGATGCGCTTCGCTCCCGACGTCGTGATGAATGCCATCTGGATTCATCCCGGCCCGGCGGAGACCATGCATTCGGCGTTCGTCTCCGTCCACCATGCAGTGTTGGAGGCCATCGGCGCGCGGGGGATCGAGGTGTCGCCGTGCACGTATCATTACGCAGGGGCGTCGGTGGGCCGCACGGTGAGCGGCCGCCCCCTGTTCAGCCGCGTGCCCGCCGAGGAGCACGTCGAGCTCCTTGCCAAGGTCCTGCCGGCCGGCCCCTCCGGTCTCCCCGTCTATCCGGTGGGCGACTGCTTCGAGGTGATGGAGCTCTACCAACTGATCGCCAACGCCCTCGGCTACCGGCTGAACAACGTGCGCCGCCTGATCCGCGACGGGAGCGTTTCTGCCGAGCACTATTCGAACGAGATCATCCATGTCAACGGCGTGTCGACCTACCGCAAATACAAGACAGCGGGCGCCGGTAAATCGTATATCGACAATCAGGAGTATTTTCTTCTCTTGCAGGCCGATCACGCCATCCTGGCGGCGATGGGGGAGGACGTTCCCGAGCGGTACCGGCGCCTCCGCGCCGAGCTGTCCGGCGAGCTGGCGGAGATCGGACTCTCGGGGGATCAGGCCAGGACGAACCTCTTCGGGTTCCTCCTTTCACGAGGTGTCTGTGAGGAGAGCTGTGCGCGCATCCTCGGCGTCGCCTGAGCGGCGCCTTACTTTAGCGACCTTTTTCCGAGCCGAACGATAGGAGAGCACAGGGATGGATAGCTTGGTACGCGATCTGCGCTGGGCGCTGCAGTCGATGCGCAAGAGTCTTGGCCTGACCATCGTGGTCGTCCTGTCTCTGGGCCTGGCGATCGGAGCCAACACCGCGGTCTTCAGCGTCGTCAACGCTTTTCTGCTGCGGCCTCTCCCTCTCCGGGACATCGGACGCCTGGTGCGCGGTTTCGAGGTCACCTCCAAGGAAGGAGAGGAGGTCCAATCGCGCAATCCGAGCTATGACGGCTATCTGCAATGGGTCCGCTACAACACCGTGTTCACCGAGGTGGGGGCGGCCCTCAGCAGGAGCATCAGCCTGACCGGACAGGGCGACGCCGAGCGCTTGCCCGGCGTCGGCATCACGGCGTCGTTTCTCGACGTGCTCGGCGTGCATCCGCTGCTCGGTCGCAACTTCACAGCCGCGGAGGACCAGCACGGCGCTGGTCACGTCGTGATCCTCGGCCACAGCCTGTGGGCTCGGCGGTTCGGCTCCGATCCCGGGGTCATCGGCAAGGCGATCACGCTCAACGGCGAGCCGCATGCGGTCGTCGGGGTGATGCGCCCGAAGTTCCGCTACCCCTATGACGCCGACCTCTGGGTACCGCTCGCTGAGCAGAGCGATCCGGCGCATCCGAACTGGAGCTTCTATGTCGTGGGGCGCCTCAAGCCCGGGATCTCGCTCGAGCAGGCCCAGCGCCAGATGGCCTCCCTCGTCAAGCGCCTCGCCGTCGAGCAGCCGTTGACCAGCCCGGCGCAGTCGGTGCGCCTCACGCCGTTGCGCAAGGAGCTGATCCAGAA
>Ga0075426_10000261_pt1 | contig 35174 bp, 24 predicted proteins | sample SoiMethybrSBSTD5_FD_75304 | JGI IMG/M metagenome (GOLD analysis project Ga0075426, IMG submission 75304) | Bulk soil microbial communities from a Populus tree surrounding site in Tennessee, USA - Soil MetaG P. TD hybrid SBSTD5 | ecosystem: Environmental > Terrestrial > Soil > Tree plantation... | reverse complement strand
CCATCCTTATCCTATGCCGCGCTTTGACGCCAGTCACCCGAGGCGGGAGCCGTATGCGTAGAAGCGCCCGTACGGATCTGTGCGGGGGGCGACCAGCAATGATCGTCCCTACCGCGACACCCAAAGAAATCGGCCCCCATCAAGCGGACCCCTTCTTTCAATTGCGCGACCGCTTCCGCGCTCTATGCATGATGGGGAGTGACGATGCTGCGGGCCGCGCAGCACTAACCGGGGCGCAGGCCCTCGGGGGCCCGCGCTACCGGTCGCATTAAACGACGTGCTGATCTCCGCGGCTAGGGCTTGCAAAACAGAGTGAAACCGTCTTGCAGCGCCTGTACGCTCGAGAACCCAAGGGACGAGCAGAGTTTCCGCCCCTGTGATATAGATGTCCCACAAACGCTGCAGACGCCTTGCGGTCGCGTTATCGGTTCGGCGGGCGGAATGGCCCTGTTAAAGCACTCGGTTACCGCACTTCGCCGCAACAGTCTCCGGCTTGGCGATTATATGCGAGGAGCAGTCAATTCTGGGATCCGCAGGTGCCCGGTAGGTAGAACTTATGCAGCCTAATGTTGGATATGCGGAGGATGATCCACAATTTGACTGATGTCAATAATATACATCTGCCTTCCCATCCCCTCGTAAGTGGAGTCAATTGATATCATTCTTCCGTCCCGGCTGACTCTCGGATGCAAGTCGACTCGGTGGATTCCGTCTGGCGCGTGGTTTCTTAGCCTGGCGAGAGGTACGAACAGTTTTGTGGGCCGATGATACATAAACAGATACTGGAAGCCGCCTATGTCATAGGTATCCGAGAGAATCCAATCGCCACCCGCGCCCGGAACGTAGCTGTTATGGCCGTCGTAGTCTGTCTTCCAAAGAAGATCCTTAGCTTCCCCCGTCCCGTCATCCTTGAAAACGAAGTAACCCCCCAAAGCCGAACCTCCACCAGGAGGGATGTGCTTGCCGAAATCCAGGACGTGCTCGTCATCCTGCCATGAATGATGGCTTGGATCTCGATACAGATAACGAACGTCTGCCGCGTCCGGTGTCATGGAGAAGGCCTTAAAAAACTCGTTATCGGGGTCCTTGAGGAACGCGATAAAGCGTGTGCCGGATGGGTTCCAGCCTTCACGGAAAAAGTAGAGGCAACCTACGGGAGGGTGTCCGTTGGGGTAGGCAATGCCGGCCATTCGCTCCAGACTCATAATCAGCTCGGCATGCCCCGTATCCATGTTCATCTTCCAAATACCGGTCTTCGCCGGAGCGTACTGATCTTTGAAGGGGTCCTCAATTCCGACATAATCTGTTCCACGGTGCTTCATCCGCTCGAAATCGTGAGTTAGTGCGGTAGTGCCGTCTGGTGACAAATCGTAGATAGGGCGAGGGAGCGTGCGGCTCTTGCCAGTGCGGAAGTTATGCACGCTGCATACATACTTTTTGCCATCGTCCGAGCGATTGTTCCATACGATCTCATCAGATCGGGGACGCCATTGAAGTCTGGCTCCTTGCTGCCAGTTCCAGGCTGTGGTCTCCCCGATTTTCGTCCACTTGTAGCCGTCTTTGAGATCGATATAGCCTATATCAGCGCGATCAGTCGGGTTAACAACGCGATTTTGAAAATAGACCCTCATCCCCAGCAGGTAGCGTCCTGTGGCATCGAACTGAAGACATTGGTAAAAGAAAAACCCAGTGTAAGCTGGACGTCCGGTGGGCCCCGGATCTGAAACACGAGTAATAGCAAGCGAGCGCGCGTTGCCCCCCTCCAGCACCTCGCTGAAACTGGTGTACGTTGTATACGGGAGATGGTCTTGCGCCTGGGCCGCTGAACCTAGCGTCATCAGGAGTATTGCCGTCTTTATACGAAGCTGCCTCATGGTGCTGCGCGTTCTCAGCATTCAACCCTCTCTTTTTGTGAGAGGCGGGCGAGTGATTGGGGGCTTGGCTAGCGCCGTGACCGCGCCCACGCTCAACGCACCGCGCAGGAAATCCCGCCGCTGGCGCAGCATTCTCCTCCTACGCGCAGAGTCTTTTTCACAGTCCACACCCTCACTCCTTTCCCGAGGCGGGTATTCTCCGAGGCGGTTAGCCAAGCAATTTGAGGACCTGCGTTAAGGCCCGCTGAGCCTCCTGAATGGCCATTTGGTGCCCCATGCTGCCGGAGAGGTCAGTGTGGGCGAAGGCAATCCTGCCAAACGGCCCTTTTCGCAAGACTTCACCCGGAGCAGGTTTCCCGTCTTTTCCAAACATGAATCCCGGTTGAGGATTCACGTAGGCGTGTCCCCAGCGATTGAGGATAATGCCCGCAATATCAGCCCGCGGATCAAATCCCGAGCTTGAAAACATATCCACCATCTGCTCGCGGATTCTGCGCTCGTACTCACGAAACGAAGTTGAGATCAACTCACGGCGACCCTTGCTACCCTGTTCGGCCGTAGGCAAGCCCGGATAAAAAAGCGGCACGACCAATGTGAGGACCGTGGGAGAGTCAGGTCCAATGGCTTTCGAGTCGGAGCCAAACGTTGCGGTTGTTCGAACTTCCGTCCAGTACCCGAAGCCTTCAAACCAGCGCCCTCCGGAGAGACCCAGTTTGTGGAGAAATCGCCAGTTGCGCAGCGCGACGTTCGCCACCAGGTGCGCCGAGTAGTGAAATTGGTCATAGGCATCACGGTGTGTAGGAGGTAAATCCCTCACCACATGCTTGGTGATCCAGCCGCCACCAGCCATGATTACACTGCGTGCTCTCAAGCGGTAGATTTTGCCGTTGCGAGTGTAGGCCACCCGGACGAAATCGGACTTTCCCGGTTCGCCTTCATGCTCAACACCTATGGCGGTCGATTGCAATCGAATCCGAACTTGATTTTCAGGACGATCCAGTGCGGCAAAGGTCACTCGGTTTCGGCAAACGGCTTCGAGCGTATGGGGACCAGCTATCGCCTCCGGGATAAGCGTCTTCACAATGTGCCGTGGGAAACCCGTGTTGCCGTCTGGAAAGCTATGGCGCTCGATCTCGCCGGCTCGACCAATCATCCTGAGGTACCACGCACCCGAAAGCGCATCGGGTCCCAGACCCCTGGCAGCCGCCTCATGCGGTGCCACGAACAGGCGGATAAATTCGCGGCTTACGCCGCAGTGCTCAATTAACGCATCCTCCGCGGTGATGCTATCAAGGCGCCGCAATTCCGCCTCACTCTTGTGGATCGGCGCCCGGTTGTACTCGGTAAGGAACCTGGCGAAATCGGACCGCATTTGGGCGGACAACGGGGCGTGCTCCAGATGATTCCAGGGATCAATGAGCCACATTCCCGGTTGCCGGCCAAAGTTTGCCCCAAAATAAAAGCCGAAGTTCGCGGGCGAAGGCAGTTGTCGAGCGTGATGGTAACTCGAACGGCTCAGAGGCATCGCAGGTGGAGGTCCACCCCACTCCTGGTACTTGAACTCACGCCAGTTCACCCCTATGCGCTCGTAGAACTGCTCGACCGAAGACGGAATCGCGAACCAGTTCGAGCCTTGCGGCGCCATCAGGCGCTGACCGTCTACTACGAATTCGTTGCGCCGCGCTTCACCGCCGAAGATAGAGTGGTTTTCCAGCACCAGACAGGTCTGATTTGGTTTCGCCTCGTCCTTAAAGAACAGGGCAGCCGCCAGGCCGCTGATTCCGCCACCCACGATCACCAAATCGTAGACCTCGCCCGTATCGGCTGCGGTCGACGCGCGAGTTCGGAAGGCTCCGTCTCGCACCGCATGACCCCCAAGCATAACGTCTTCTGTGTTTCCGTTCGCACCCCTGTAATCGCCCACACCGGAGTACCCGCCCCACGACGGCTGTTGCCCTAGGAGTTGGCTGGGGGCGAGGGAACTCAGCAGCGTATTTCCTGAAGCCAGCAGAGCGGCATTCAGAAAATCACGACGGCAAATCCGGGTGTTGAAGCCTAATGCGCTGTCGCCGCGTTGATTGCACACACCCGTCGGCCCGACTCTCATCGCGATTCACCTGAAGATGAGCGCGGTCCCACCGACGACATGTCCCAGGGCTCGAAGCCGATCTGCGCCGCCGGGGAGCCTGCCCGCAGCCGGAAATCGCCGTGCTCGGGGTCCAGGAACAGCGGGTCCGCAATGATGCTGTGTAGGTCCTTGCCCGCCGCCTGCCAATCAGCAAAACCTAAACCCTTATCGCCGAATATCAGGGGTTTTGCCGAGGCGTTCCAATAGAGATTGTGATCGTAGGCGCAGTTGCGGTTGTTGGGATTCCAACTGCCGACTACCCGGCCTTCATTGAAGTACAAAATATTTCGTCGAAACGAGTATTCGGGCATAGGCGTGTCGAATACCCCGGCCATGGACACCTCTGCCCACGTGCCGAAGGCGAAGATGTTGTTCTCAAGCGTGATATTCCGGGTGTAGTGTACATGCACCGGCGTGCAACGGTAGGCGAGGTTCTTCTCAACCAGGATGTCCGCGCCGGAATCATGATATATCCCTATCTCGTCTTCTCCCGTACGCGACCGGATGTCATGCACCACGTTGTACCTGATGCGAGACCCCGCGCAGATTCCCTCCGTGTAAATACCGCCCATGTCGATCACCACACCCTTGCCGATGTCGTGGACGTGATTGTGCTCTACCACGTTGCCGAAAGCGTTACTTTCCTCGAAATACATCGCCCACCCCACCAATATTCCGGTATAGGGTCGATCATAAACGTGGTTGTAGATGATCTGGTTTCCGGGACTGTCCATCACGCAGATTCCGTACGACGTCAGGAAGATCATGCCGGTGTGGGCGATTTCATTATCGGCCATCGTGGTGCGTGCGCTCTTGAACCAGATCTTGACGCCGCCTGCGCCGAGGTCGCTCATACGGTTCCGGGAAATCTCCACATCCCGGCTGCCCTCGCGCACTTCGACGCCATACGTACTGCCGTGTTCGATGACGCAGTGGGTGACGGCGCACTCCCTCGCGTGCGTCAGCCGGATCACTCCTGGCACGTCGTACCAGGCGCCCGTGTAGTGCCCCTCCCTGGGCCAGTCCGGTGGTTCGCGCCACTCCGTATATGCGAAGGTGAGGCCCTCGAAACGCAGATACTTTACCGGCGCGTCTTGATTGCCCGCAACAAGGATCAACTGCGGCAGTAACGGGGCGACGATCTCGGTCCCTTCCATGTCCTCGCCCGGCAGCGGCAGGTAATAAAGCTGGCCGAGAGCGCGGTCGAGATACCACTGCCCCGGAGTGTCCAGCGCTTCAAAGATGTTCTCTACCCAGTAGCGCGCGGGGCCGCCGTACATCAGGTTGCCGCGGCTGGTACGGTCGAACGTAACCAGGCGCTTCTCCACATCGACTTCCCGAATCGGCAGTCGGTTGGATTGGCATGTCTCCACCGCCACGACATCAATGTCCTCGAGGTTATGCCACAGTTGAATATCGGCGCCTCCGTAAATGAATCGCCGCACATTGTTGTGTTGGTCATCGTCGGGGTGACTGGCGTAATACTCCGGCACAGACTCGACATGATAGAACCCGTTCTTCGGCAGCCGGGTGCGCGGCCGTCGCTCCTCGTTCACGAAGAGCTGATGGAAGTTCCATTTGCCTTCCTTCACTTCCGGGATGTCCAGCACCCAAGCCTTGTGCCCATTTACCTGGCCCCTGCGGTAGCCATTGAGGCGACGGCCTCCGCTCAGAACCACTTTTTCGCCATCGGCTCCCGAGTAAACTACGGGCGCATTCGCGAATCCTGAATCCTGCGGGCCAAACTCAAGCGGCCGATCGAGATAATAGGTCCCGCCGCGGATCACCACCCGGACCGGCGTCGGCTGCGACTGAGCCTGCGTCTTGCGCCACGCCCGAATTGCCTCGCGCGCGCGCGCAATAGTCGCGAAGGGTCCGTCCTTCGCCTCGGGAGTCGCCAGCCGTCCAGACCATCCGTCATTTCCCTGCGGCGAAACGAAGAACTCCACCGCCTTCGGGCTTGCAGCAAAACCGAGCCGCACTCCTTTCAGCCAGTCCCCTGCCCACGCCGCCAGAAGGACGACCGTGACTGCTTTTGCGATGGTGAGCCAACGCTTATGAGCTATCATGATGGCTGGCGGATGATCGATCATAATGTGATCGAGCTTGCCGTGTCAATTTCTTGGGGACGGCAGTCAGCGTGAGGTGAAGGATATGCCGCCGGTTGTCATCAATCTTCGGTCACGCATTGACGTGTGTGCGCCTGGGCGATCCCCCGGTGGTAGCGGCCGCTCGGTGCAGCCGTTTGGCGTCTTCCTGATCTTTCTGACGTGGCTTTTCCCAACGCTGGGACAGGGCGCGGACCGGGGCACACATTTGGTCGACGCGATTCCGGTCATCTCCGGCGCGGTTCTGGCTGATGGCTTCGATCAGCAAGAGATCGATCGCAGGATCTGGCATCGTCCCGACTGGCTTGAGCAGCACAATCCTTACATCGCCGTGGAGCCGGGACACGGATGGTTGCATCTGTCCGGCGTTTCTCGCCCTTCAGGAGAAAACTTCCAGTACGACGGCCTCATCTCCAGCAATTTTCGTGAAACCGACGTGGTACTCGCCTCGCGAACACGCGTCCGGTCTGCGTTCGAGAAAGAGGGCCGCATTCAGCATATCGTTCATCTCTGCTCGGGTGACTGGCCCGATTTCTTCAGTGAAGTGGTGTTCGGGAAGATACGGAGCGGGCCGCCCGTCTGGTCGAGTGGCTACATCAATCGCGTTTTTGACTTCCAGGGGCACTCGGAGTATCTTCAGCCGGTCGTCCCGGCTACCGGCCGTGAGGCCTCAGAATGGCACGAGGTGGTGATCGACCACGATGGCGTCACCGGAGAGACCCGGGATTATGTGGTAATCGATGGCGCGAGGCGGCCCGTCGGACCGGTGGTTCGCATCCCTTTTCACCATACCCATGTCGAATTGAAGGTCGACGTGAACGTTGCTGAGACCCAGGTCGCCATGGAAGTGGGCGACGCCCGGATGTACGTGCGTCCCGAGCGTCACCCAGCCATTATCGTCGTGAATAGCCAGATCGTGAATGGCCATTCCGATCCGCCGATTGATGGGTTGCGCGTGCGCTTGGTCGCCACTGGCTTGGGCCGGACCCTCGGTGACGCGATAACCGATGAAAGTGGTCAAGCAGGCATCTCGCTGCCGTCGGACTTGACCTATCCGATCGAGGCGCAAATCGAAGTCTCCGACTTGAACGGGCCTGTCCTCAAAGCGAAAATCTCATCTGCCGGCGTGGCCGGACTCTACCCCGGTGATGTGTGGGCCGTCAGATTCCCGAGAGGCCGGCCTGCGCGCTGATAGGCGCCGATGCGGGCCGTTTTACTTGGATTGCTCGTAGAGCGAAAGCAGTTGATCCGGGCGCACAAAAGCGTAATCCGGCCCCGCTTCCTTGGCAATTTTTTCGGCCATGCCGATCTGGGAGAGCCAGTTTGCCAGAAATACGTGAAGAAAAGCCGGCCGCCCGGCTGGCGTCCATTTCCTGATTTCGCCGATCATGAAACGCTGCGCTTCTTCGCGGCCGTAAGGCGTGAAGGTAAGATCCCCCGGCCCGTGATTGACGCTGCGAAAAACTGGCTTGCCGGCGGCGGAAGAGATCAGGTTCTCGTGAGTGGTGGCGTGAGTTCTTCCGTAGTTCGCGACAATGGCTTTGATGCCGGGAATTGCGGCGATCTGTTCCAGGCGTTGCGGGCGCATCTCGGCGAAGGTCGCCATGATGGTGGCATCAATTTTCGCGCGGTAAACGCCGGAAAGGCGCACGAACTCCCGCAGAATCTCTTGCTGCTGCTCAGGAGCAAAATTGGCCGCGAAGATATCTTCGTGGATATAGCCCACGCCGCTCAGAGCATTCATGAAGCAGTCGCCGGGCCGGGCGTGCTTGTAGTAGTAGTCCAGAATGTCCGGCATGGTGTCGGCGGCCGTCGGTCCTACCTGCCACCCGACGGGCACGGCGCCATGCTGCGGATCATCAAACAGCTTGCGGTAGTAGTGGCGCAGAAAATTCAGACCGTCCCCGTCCGAGCGCGTAAACGCGACGTAGACCTTGCCGCGCTCCAGCTTGACGGCGGCGGGTGGAGCCTGGCGTAGCGTGGCAGTTGTGCCGGAATGAATGGAGAGGTTGCTTACCGTGGGAGAGTAGCCGTCGTACCCCGAACAGACTTCGAACTTTCCGCACTCGCTGAACAGCTTCACGCCCTGCCACTCGCCGATGCCGCGCTCCTCCCATTGCCCGTTATCCGGCCAGCCAAAAACCGGGATGTCGGTGGGCCACTTCATGAGAATTTCGCGGGCGAAAGCCTTTTCTTCGTCGAACGATGCCGCGGCGCTACGGCTGTCCTGGGGTCCGGAGAGCCAGAGAACCGGTATTTTGAATTCGACCAGATAGTCGCGCAATCCTGTGGCCGCCGGATCCAGCACCGCGATTGCCTGGCGGGAAAGGCTCTCGTTTAGTTCCCCAAACGCCCAGCGGTATGCTTCGACGTTCTTCTTCCAGTTGAACGTGCGCAGGTCCATGCCGGTCTTCCAGGAATCCGGCAGAGCGCCCATCGGCAGATCGTATTGCGCGGCGGTGAGTGGCGTGGCTACCAGGCCTCCGTGCACCGCAGCCAGCATGGTAGCCACGTTGACGCTCCCGGGCAGGGCCGGGTCTGTAACGAACATCGACTTCACTTCCGGTAGGAACCGCCCGAAAACCTGTCCGACGTCGAGCCATTCCGCCTCATCGATATCGCCGCGCTGCTTCAGCCATTCGAGCCAAAGTTCGTCGTACCTGTCCTGTATGAGATACAGGCGCGGCTGCTTTCGGTTGACAATGCCCTGCAGGCAGGTCAGCGTAAGCCGCATGTCCCAGCTATGTGAGGTCAGCTCTTCCAGGCGCATCACCGCCAGCTTGCGCGCCGGCGGCCCGGACTTTGGGCAGACTTGCATTGGCCCGCCAGTCTGCGACTCGGACTCCCCGGCCGCCACGCTCACTGACGCCACCGCCGCCGTACGCAACCAGCTCGGCCCGCTCACGAGCAGCCCGGCGGCCGCAGTGGAAGTATGGAGAAACGCTCTGCGGCTAACGGCTTGCGGGCATGACATAGATTTTCGACGACTCATTTTCGATCCTCAGAAGCGTTGTTGATAGAGCGCGACGAGCTGGTCCGGCCTCACCGCCAAATACTGCGGGCCCAGCCCCTTCGCGATGTCCGCGGCCATTTCCATTTCCGTGAGCCAATTTGCGAGGAATACATGGATAAACGCCGGGCGACCGGCGGGCGTCCACCGTTTGATTTCTTCGATGGCAAAATCAACGGTGTTGCGCTTGCCGAACGGCGTGAAAGTCAGGCCCACAGGAAGACTGAGATTCGCTCCGCCCACCGGATTCAGTGGACGCGGCTGGCGATTCATGGCCCGGAACACCGGACGCGCGGCGGATTCAGTCACCAGATTCTGCGCTGTAGTGGTGTGCGTGCGTCCGTAGTTGGCCATCACCCCGCTGATGCCCTCCATCGCTGCAAGTTTCGCCAAGCGCTCCGGCCGCATTTCCGCAAATGTGGCGAGCACAGTGGCATCCAGCTTTTGGCGGTAAATGCCGGAGAGGCGCACGAACTCCGCCAGAATCTGTTCGCGCTCGTCGGCAGGGTAGTTATCCGCGAAGAGGTCTTCGTGAATGTAGCCGACTCCCGAGAGCGCATTGATGAAGCAATCTCCCGGGCGGGCATGTTTGTAGTAGTAGTCCAGAATGTCCGGCATCGTGTCGGCCGCCGTCGGCCCCACCTGCCAGCCAATCGGCACGGTGCCGTGATGCGGATCGTCGAAAAGCTTGCGGTAATAATGGCGCAGGAAGTTCAGCCCGTCTCCGTCAGAACGTGTGAAGCAATAGTAAATCTTGTCGCGTTCCAGTTTGACCGGCGGAATAGTCTGTTGTAAGCGGGCGCGGGTGCCGGAGTGCACGGACAGATTGCTCACCGTGGGCGAGTAGCCGTCATACGCTGAGCAAACCTCGAACTTTCCGCACTCGCTAGCCAGCTTCACTCCATACCATTCGCCGATGCCGTGTTCGGCTCCCTGGCCATTGCCCGGCCAGCCCAAACACGGGATATTGGGCGGCAATTTCATCAGAAGAGCTTTGGCGAAGGCGTACTCTTCGTCGTTGGAAGCCTGCGCGCTGCGCTCGGCATCCTGCGGCGCGGAGATCCAGAGGATGGGGACCTGGAATTCGACCAGGTAGTCGCGCAAGCCGATGGCGTACGGGTCGAGGATCGCCACGGCTTGACGGGACAGCCGGTGCCCGAGCCGCTGGTACACCCACCGGTACGCCTCGATGCTCTTCTTCCAGTTCATCGTGCGCAGATCGAGCCCCATGTTCCAGGAATCCGGGAGCGCACCCATCGGCAAGTCGTATTGCGCGGCGGTTTCTGGCGTAGCCACCAGGCCACCCTCGACTGCCGCCAGCATGGTCGCCACGTTGACACTTGCCGGGAGGCCAGGATCGGTAACGAACATCTGCTTCACTTCGGGCAGAAACCGTTCAAACACCTGTCCGACCTCGAGCCATTCAATACCATCGATATCACCACGCTCGCGCAGCCAGTCGAGCCACAGTTCGTCGTAGCGATCCTGCACCAAATATAGGCGAGGCTTCGATCGATTCACGATTCCCTGCAGGCAGGTCAGCGTGAAACGCATATCCCAGTTGTGTGAAGTGAGCTCCTCAAGACGCATAGCCGCAAGCGAGTGCGCGGGAGGCCGCGATTTGGGGCAAATAGTGATGTTAGTAGGCATTCCAGCGTCCGGCCATATGATCGAGCATATAATAACCTTATGCCCCTCATCACTGAAAAACTGACTTCCGCCACATTGCGCTTTCAAACTGCAGAAAAAATTCGCTCAGGTATCCTCAGCGGTTCACTCAAGCCCGGCGAACGGCTGGTGGAACGCGACTTAGCTGAGCAGCTTGGCACTAGTTTGACTGTTGTGCGTGAGGCTCTGGTTCAGTTGGAGACAGAGGGCTTCATCACAAAGCGTCCCAATTCGTCAACCTACATCACGCAATTAGGCCGCGGCGAACTCGAGCAGATCTTGGCGGTGCGCCGGGTTCTCGAAGGGTACGCCTTTGAGGAGGCGGCGCGTAAGGCAACCGACGAGCGCATCCAAATGCTCGAGACACTTCACCTGAAAGCCATAGAAGCGGCGCGCGCCTCCGATTACCAAGCGTACATTCATGCCGATCTTCTTTGGCACGATGCCGTGTGGCAGGCAACCGCGAACGAGGCGCTTCGCGGAGCATTGAAACGCTTGGTGCTACCCTTGTTCGGATTCAGTGCGATTCAAGTGGCTTCACGCCCGGGATTCGATCTCCGGCAGGACGCGTACTCTCACCTTCCGCTGCTCGAAACGATTCGCAAACGCGACCCCGATGCAACCAGGCGGGCTTTCGAAGTTGCCTACGACGCCTGGAGCGCGCGGCTTCTTGAAGCCGAACCCGTGGGCCAGCCCGTAAGCTAGGGCGCCGCAGGCCCTCGCCCTGGTGCGTTCATAATCAGCAAGACTATGCCAACATTCAGGAAACCTGACTTTAGTGTGTTTTCCTTTCCTCGAACAATCAGCTATGATCGATGATCCAATATTGAGGCGACCGTAATCAATGACCATCACTGATGTTTCTTGCGATGTACTGGTCGTGCCCAACTGCAACGCAAACGCCTGTGATTCCGCTCAGGATACCGTTGTTGTTCAAATACAAACCGACGAGGGCCTCACCGGGATCGGAGAAACGGACGCTAACCCTTGGGTTATCAAGGCGATCATCGAGGCGCCTGGTTCCCACATCATGAGCCTTGGGCTCAAAGAGCTGGTGGTCGGGCAGGATCCAACCCAGCCGGTAGCGATTTGGGACCGGCTCTATAAATTCAGCGCAATGACTGGCCGGCGGGGTGCCGGGATCTGCGCGATTGGCGCTCTGGACATGGCGATTTGGGATCTGTACGGAAAGGCCACGGGGCGGCCAGTGTGGCAATTGTTAGGAGGTGCTCAAAAGGAGTTCGTCACTCCGTATGCCAGTTTGCTCCCCTCGGGAACTACGCTCGAAGAGTATCGGCGAAGCCTGCTCGAGAAGGCAAGCTGGGCACGTGATTTTGGATTTCAGGCCGCCAAAATGGAAGTTTGCGTAAAGGGGCCCTATTCTCACAACCTACTACGCGAGGGCGATGAGGCGATTGTGGAACTAGTCGGGCTGTGTCGAGAAACCGTGGGTCCGGACATGGCCATGATGGTGGACGTCGCCTACGCCTGGTCCGATTGGAAGGAAGCGCTTCGCGTGATACGCCGACTGGAGCCTTTCGACCTATTCTTCCTTGAAACGCCCCTGCCTTCGGACGATCTGGACGGTTACGCCCGGCTCGCTGAGGTGGCCGGTATCCCCATTGCTGCCGGCGAGTGGCTCACTACCAGGTTCGAATTTGCAGATCTGATGGACCGTGGCCACATCGATGTAGTTCAACCCGACATTGGCCGCGTGGGCGGGTTCACCGAAGCGATGCGAGTGGCGCACATGGCGCAGGATCGGGGGAAACTGGTGGTGCCGCATTGCTGGAAGACCGGGATCGGTGCGGCGGCCACGGCTCACTTCGCCGCCGCCACCTCCAATTGCCGCTATATCGAATTTCTTCCGCCGTTCGTGGCGGAATCCGCGCTGCGCCGGGAATTAGTGCAGGAAGAACTGCAGATTGCCGACGGCAAGTTGGACCTGCCGCGGCGTCCTGGCCTGGGAGTCGAGTTGAACCCCACCGCCATGAGGCGCTTTGCAAAGGGTGCGCAAGAGTACGAGGCAGCCCGGCGGGGCTTCTGTGTCTCCGAACTTCCCTGATCGCAGGCAACAACTCAAGATGCGCAGATTTTAGTGGCTGGCTGTTGCCGAGAGTCGCGCGTATGCAGTGGATCATGACTCACGCATATTGTTCCAGGGTAGAGGACAAGGACATCGCGCGTAAGCGGTGCCGCGCCCTGGCCAGATCAAGATTTGGATCAGAGGGGTCGCATGGAGGAAATCCGAAACGTTAGAAGGTGATGGTCAATCCGCCGTCGGCTACCAGCGTGTGACCCGTTACGTAGGAAGCGTCGTCGGACGCCAGGAATACCGCCACGCGAGCGATCTCCTCCGGCCGTCCTGGCCGCGCTAGCGGAATTTTCCGTTTGCCCACATACCAGGTCCGGAAATACTCGGTGGTAGTCTCGTCGACCCCGTTCACAATTGACATGGGCGTGTGGATACAGCCCGGAGCGATGGCGTTCGCGTTAATACCGAACGGGGCCAGTTCGACCGCGAGCGATTTCGTGAAGCTGATAATCGCGCCTTTGCTGGCGGCGTAGGCCCCAACCGTGGCTTCGGTCGCGATGGCCTGCGTCGAGGCTATGTTAACAATCCTGCCCCAGCCGGCCTGGATCATGTGCGGGGCGACCAGTTTGCAGCCAATGTACAGTGCTTCCAGGTTGACGGCCTGTATCTCGCGCCAGTGTTCAATCGTGCTGTTCAAAAGTTCTTCGTAATATGCAATGGCCGCGTTGTTGACGAGAATGTCGATGCGGCCCTGGGCCTCCATGATTTTCGATACCAATTCCGAATACGCCGCGTGATTGGTGATATCCAACTGGCAGCCAAAAGCCTTACCCGCCGAATCACGAATTTCTGCGCAGCGCTCATGCACGTGAGCGCCGCGGTCAACACCGTAGACCACGGCGCCTTCCTTTGCGAACTCGCTCGCAATCGCCGCGCCGATCCCCTGAGCGGCGCCCGTGACTACAGCTATTTTTCCTGAGAGTCTCATGGTTGAAGATTCTCCTCCGCGGTGGGGCTCTCCACGACGGTAATTATCAGCGCGCCCGCCAACGTCATGGCGCCTCCGATCAGCATCGAAACGGTGATGCGCTCATGCAGTGTGAGGGCGGACATCAGTACTCCTAGAAAAGGCAACAAATAGATGGAGACCGAGGCCTGGGTCACATCGATCTTGCGCAAGACAAACATCCAGAGCACCATGGCGAGTCCCCAGCTAAACACGCTGAGGACGAACACTGAAAGCCAGGTGGCAGCGGTGTAGCCACGAACCGCAGACCAGCTGAGTGGCTCAGCCCAGAGCAGCAGGAGTACACTCAGCGCCAAAGCCATGGCATATCCGTACACCAGGACCTCAAGCGCAGTGAATCGACGAAGCAAGTCCTTGGAATATACGTTGTAAAACGAGCTGCTGGTGCAGGCCAGCAGGACCAGCACATTACCCGCCAGGAATTCGGTTCGAGCAAGCGCTTGCTGGCGGAGATCGGATCGTGAAAGGAGCAGCACGCCGGCGAGTGAAACCCCAAGGCTCAGCCACCGTATCCATGTCATCCGTTCGCCCAGAATGACTGAGGCGAGCAGCGCAGTCTGAATGGGGACGGTGAGGTAAATGAGCGCTGCATTCGACGCCGTCGAACGTTCCGTGCCCCAGGCGAGGAAGGCGGAAGCTGGAACCAGCCCGAAGATACCGATCACGATAAAGCCGATCCAGTCCCTCTTGACCCAGGGTCGACGGGTCGCGGAATTTTCAAGGGTCCGGCTGGATCGCTCTTTGAGAAGAAATGGCAGTAGGATCGCTCCCGCCAGGAAAAACGTCCACGCACTGACGGTGATCGGCCCCATCTGGCCAGAGGCGGTTTTGTAGGCAGGATATTGGGCGGCCCACATCGCGTTCACCACCACCAGCAAAGCCGCATTGGTAAGGTTTTTTGAAGGCCCACGCACAGAATGGACCAGTGTTGTACAGGATTGAGTATTCGTCAAGATCAAGATGACGAATGATCCAGCTACCCCTTTTGCGCCCGGAACTCGCCCTAGTGCGGGCGGTGCCAGAAGCCCATCGACACCTTCGCGTAAACAGTCGGATTCTGCTATAACGGAGGCGCTGCTGAATGAAACTGATGAAGCTGTTTCTATTGGTGCTGTTGCTTCGTCCAGAGGTCCGAGGGCAGTTCGGGCCGCTCATGACTTCGACGCAAACGCCTCAAGCGAAATCTGCGGAAGAACTCGATTCCTATCTGGAGATCTACAGGAATCGCGACCCGCAATCCACGGTCTCGCTGGCAAACCAGTTCGCCGCCACCTATCCTGAGTCGGAATTTCTCGGGCTGGTGTACGAGCACCAAGCGCTTGCCTATCAGGAAATGAATAATTATGAAGGCGTCGTCCGGGCGGGCGAAAGGGCGCTCGCACGGAGCCCTCGAAACATCAAGGTTCTTGTCACGCTGGCTCTTGCGATCCCGAACGGCGTGACCAGCCGGTCCGACTCCTCCCAGCTACTGGAGCAAGCGGAAGACTATGCACGCCGAGCATTGAAAGAACTGGACGAAAAAAAGATACCGCAGGATCTCGCCCTCGAAAAATGGGAAGCGCTAAAGGGCGGGCTGGAGAGCGACTGTCACGAGGCGCTGGGGCACATCAGCGTGAAGCGCGGAGACATCTCCGGCGCCGTGCGCGAATTTCGCAGGGCGGCGCTCGGAAACCCCCAGCCGAATGGCCGCCAGTTTCTGCGGCTGAGCTCCGCGTACCAGTTGGCTGGGCAATACGAGGCGGCGGAGCAGGCGGCAGCGCGCGCCGTGGAAGTCAGCGAAGGCCACATCTGGCACCTCGCGTTGCAGCAATTGCAAGATATTCGCGCCCGGAACCACAAATGACCATACCGGCGCGCGTCTTCCTGGTTATTCTGGTTGTGACTCGCGCCGGCGCTCCACAGACTCCTGAGAATCTGGCACAAACCGCCGCTCACGCGATGCAGCAGCAAGATTACGCAACGGCGGAAAAAGCCTACCGCCAGTTTATCCAGTTGTCTCCGGATGTGGCTGAGGTGCACAGCAACCTGGGTGTAGCCTGCTATTCACAGAATAAGTTCCCTTGCGCCGAGGAAGCATTTACACACGCTCTGAAGCTCGCTCCTGAACTGTTCGTGCCGAATTTTGTGCTGGGAAAAATCCGCTTTCAGCAGGGGCGGTATCAGGAAGGGCTTGGAGTGCTCAGCAAGGCCGTGAAGCTCCAGCCGGACAACAAGGAAGCCCGCAAGCTTTATCTCGCCACCTTGGTTGGCTTGAAGCAGTACGGCCGCGCCGTCGAAGAGTATAACAGGGCGCTCGAGGTGGACCCGAACGAGGTCGACAGCTACTACGGTTTGGGAAGCGTGTACCTGGAGATCGGGCGGGGCGTGATTCAGCGCCTGGCCGATGAACCCGGCTACGCCGCTCTGACGAGGGCTCAGCACTACGAACCTTACGAAGAGTGGCGCGCCCTGGCCCTGAGCGCATACCAGGACGCTATCGGCAAATTGCCGTCGGTCCCGGGGATTCGAGTGGCGTACGCCAAGCTACAGATGGCTCAAAAGGACTGGGATGCTGCGAAAAGCGCCCTGCATGGGGAACTCCGGCTGGACCCGGATAGCTACGAAGTCAGATTTCAACTGTCGCGAGTAGCGTTGGTGCGAGGACTGGTGGACGACGGATTGCAGAGGTTGGACGAGGCAGTGCGCATCCGGCCCGAGTTCTTCCGCCCCCTGCCGGACCTGGCTCCGGATTGGACTCCGGCGCAGCAGTCCGCAACAGAGACGGCGTGTGCCAACCGGCAGTCGGGCTTTGCAGCGGATTATGTGCGTTCGGCCATTGCTGCAGCCGGCGGCCACTCCGGCGAAGCAAGAGAGTGGGCGGCGAAGGCCGAAGCCGATCGCGATGAGATATCAGCCGCGCTCCAGGCCCGGCGCACGCCCGGCTCAACCGAATCTGCGGGAGTCGACCTTTTGGTGCACAAACGTTACGAACAGGGTGTCGAAATTCTGCTGGCGGTTGCCAGACGGACTGAGCTGCGGGAACCAACCAAACTGGAGCTCGCGCGTGCGCTCCACGCAACGGGGCGGTCTGAAGAGATGCTCCGATTTTTCGCGGGCTCCAAGGCGCCAAAGACCCCGGAGATCCACTATCTGCTCGGCCTAGGCTACAAGGCGGTCGCTCTAGAAAAACTCACTCACATGGTGGAACTGGCTCCCGAATCCGCGCGGGCGCACCAGGTCCTGGGCGACGCCTATTTCGCGGAGCAACAATTCGATGAAGCTGCCGGCGAATATCAGGCGGCTGTCAAACTCGAACCGGGCAAACAGGACCTGCACTACCTGCTTGGCAGCACATATTTCAAGCAGTCGCAGTTCTCCCTCGCCTTGGAAAGTTTCGACCGTGTTCTGCAACTCGATCCGTTGAATGCAGAGGCGTACTTGATGCGGGGTGACGCCTTGGTCCAATTGGGAGCAACACAGGAAGCTCTGGCCCCGCTGAGCAGGAGCATCCAGCTCAACTCCGAGCTGACGCGGGCGCACGTGCTGCTGGGCAAGGTATACAGCGCACAAGGCAAGCTTGACGAGGCCCTGAGTCACCTGGAGAAGGCAGCGCCGGCAGACAAAGATGGCAGCGTGCATTATCAGCTCTTTGTGCTCTACAGGAAACTGAACCGACCCGAGAAGGCCGCCGCGGCTCTTGACGCGTCTCAAGAACTCCGCAAGGCTGCGGCTCGAACGTTTTTGACGATTTCGCCGAACCCGTGACGTAGGTCGCGGCTCGAAGCCATTGGTTTCAATTTTCGCCGAGCAGACCGAAAGCCACCACGTCTGATCCGGTTGCCACGGCCACGTACTGCCGGCCCTTGAAGCTGTACGTGATCGGCGACGCAGTAATCGCCTGGCCTGTGTTGAAGTGCCACAACGGTTGACCCGTATTGGCATCGAGCGCCGTGAAGATTCCCTGGTCGCAACCCGCGAAAATCAAGCCTCCGGCGGTCGAGAGCAGGCCAGCGCCGTATTCGGTCGAACCGATCTGTTGGAACTCCCACACGAGTTTCCCGCTGGTCAGGTCCAGCGCCCGGACGTAAGCCTGGCGCGGTTCCTCGGGGCTCTCGATGTAACCGGTCGCGTCAAACGAAAAACCGCCGGGGCGAAATTTTTCATAAGACTTGGTGTTGATGCCGCAGCCCTCCAGCGCCACCACGTAATACAAGCCGGTGTCGGGATTGTAAGCCGGCGACATCCAGTTGGTCGCGCCCGAAGTCGAAGGGCAAATTTTGGTGCCTCTCAGGCTTGGCTCGACGCCGGGGACCAGGATTGGCCGGCCCTCCGGCGTCAGGCCCTTCGCCCAGTTAACGGATTGCACAAACGGCGTCCCATGCAGGAACTTTCCATTCGTCCGGTCAAGAACGTAATAGAAGCCGTTGCGGTTGGCCTGCACCAGCAGCTTTCGCGGCTGGCCGTCATACGGAGCATCCACCAGCACGGGAATCTCGACCGCGTCCCAGTCAGCCGTGTCGTGGGGCGTGAATTGAAAATACCACTTCATCTTGCCGGTATTGGCCTCGAGAGCCACCATGCACTCTGTGTAGAGATTGTCGCCCTTGCGTACGTCGCCGTTGAAATCCGGAGCCGGATTGCCGATGCCCCAGTAAATCAGGTTGAGATCGGGGTCGTAGCTGCCAGTGAGCCAGGTATCGCCGCCGCCGGTCTTCCACGAATCGCCCGCCCAGGTCTCCGATCCCGGCTCGCCGGGCTTGGGGATCGCGTCCCAGCGCCAAAGCCGCTCGCCGGTCGAGGCATCATAGGCTGCCAGAAAGCCGTTCATCCCGTAGTTGCCCGGGGCGACGCCCCGATAATCGTTCCGTTAAGCACTAGCGGCGCAGCCGGCGACCAGAAGCCATCCTTGAACTCCGCGATTTTCGACTGCCATAGGAAATTTCCCGTGCGGGCGTCCAATGCCACCAGCCAGGCGTCCGGTGTGGTAAAGTAAACCCGATTGCCATAAACCGCCGCACCACGGTTCGGGCCTTTGCCGAGCGGCGGCTGGTGGCGGTACTTCCAGATCAGACGGCCGGTGCGCCCGTCGAGGGCGTAGACCTCGTTTGGTTGCGTGAAGTACATCACGCCATCGACGACGATGGGCACGCTCTCCAGGTGGTCCGCACGCGGCACGTGATAGATCCACTTCGGCACTAGCGTCTTCACGTTTCCTTTGTTGACCTGTTTCAGCAGGCTGTGGCGCGGCGCGTTATACGGTCCAGAATAGGTGAGCCAGTTGTTCGGATCCGCCTTAACCAGGTCCCGGATATGTCACCTGAGCTGCGACAGGCAGCAGCAGCAAAGTCAGCAGGCCAAGTGGCCGCACGAATCGGGTCATGGCTGTTCTTCGTCGCTCTCCTCGGGGCGCTCGGCCCCTTGGATGACCTGCCGGCTCAGGAAAGAGAGCAGACCTTGCAGATCGGCGGAGGTGAGTGTCTTTTCAAAGTCGCTGGGCATGAGAGATCGCTTCCCGTAGATCACTTCGCGCAGTTCGTCTCCGGTGAACAATTCGAGCCGGCCCTGATTGTCGAGGAGCTGCAAAGAGAAATTATTGTCGTTTTTCGCAACGCCGGAGAGCCTCCGTCCGTCCGCCGTCACGACCACGACTGGCTGGTAGCCGCGCGAGATCTGCGGCTTCGCTTTCGTCAACGAATCGTGAATGGCGGATAAAGGTTGCTCTCCGCCGATGTTGGAGAGATCTGGGCCGAGGATGCCGCCGCGACCCCGGATGTGGCACTCGCCGCACCGGCCTTTTGACCAAAATATTTTTTCGCCGTGCGCCACGTCACCAGGCACGAACGCTTCTGACGCAGTGGCACGCAGGCTGCGGATATAGGCCACAACCTTCCACACGTCCATCGGCGGCAAGCCGGACGGTGGCATGTTCGTGCCGGGAATGCCGCTAAGAATCGCATCGAAAATGGCTTGATCTTTACGGCGTGAGTAGTCGCGGCCGGCGCCCAAGGCGGGACCACGGTCGCCCGCAGCGCCATTTAGGCCGTGACAAACCGTGCAGTTGTGATTGAAAATTTCACGGCCCTGCTCGATAGCCTGCTCGCTATGCCCCAGGGGGTTCGTGTTGCCTGGCGACGGTCTGGGCTGTTGGGCCCTTGCCGGAATCGGGGCGAGTAACAGGGCTGCAGCCATCCATATCGTTTTCGTCGCACGCAGACGCATTCCGATTCTTAACATTCTAGCGGCCAGAGCAGGTGGGGGGGGCCAGTCGGTGAGCATATTTCAGCTTCGCCGTAGAGACGTCTCTTCCAGAGGAGAGTCGCAGGCTCGGCAGGTTACTGTTTGGAAACATAGATCGCTCTCAACTTTTCATGCAGCTTGAGCTGCTCTGCTGCAGCCGCGCTATCGCCCTTTTTCTTATACAAGCGCATCAGCACATAGCGAATGGCAGGGTCGTTGGGTTTCAAGCGAGAGGCCTCGCGGCATTCGCGGATGGCGGCATCAAAGTCTCCAAAGCTCTCGTAGATCTTGGCGACGACGAGGTGGTTGGCTTCGACCTCGGGCTCGAGCTTCAATGCCTCTTGTGCATGTTGCAGCGCAGCGCGGGGATCGGTCGGGAGGAGCAACTCCGCCATCTTCTGGTACGGCCAACCAAACGCTGCACCACCAGACTCAATGCGCCGGATGGCTGCCTCGTATCCGGCCCGGGCTTCCTCTTCGCGCCCAAGCAGTTGAAGGCAATAGGCGCGAAAGTGCAGGCTCTTGAAATCGCCGGGGTCTCGTTCCAGCGCCTTATCGAAATAGGAGATGGCCTTCAAGTAATCGTTGAGATCGTGTTCGTAATAACGCCCAAGGTAATGATACGGCGTGGGACGTGCAGAATCGGCCCGGATCGCGGACTGCATCTGTTGCAAGAAGAGGACGTGTTGGCGGATGGAGTAGTAGGTGACCCCGAGTGCCTCGTGAAACGGGGCAGTGTCCCACCCCAGCTTTTCCGCCGAGCGGAGGGAGATTACGGCCTGGACGAAATCGCGCTGATGAAAACGGGCAACGCCAGCCCAATAATGCAAAACCGGGTCGCCGGGCTCTTCCGAAAGGCCTCGCAACGCCACCTTGAGCACCTCGTCCCATCGCCGTTGCGTTACTAAAGTCGTAAGGGCCTCGGGCGCGATCAACCGTTCGAGTTGAAGGTGGGCGGGTTCGGGGAAGCTTTCAGAAGCCGCGCTTCTGTCCTGCGCCTGACAAACGAAGGCACACATGGTCAGGCACCTGATTGTGACTTTTCGAGTTGTGCTTTGCGCCATAAGAGCGGCGTATCCATAATACGAGCTTTCCGCTGTGGTTGAAAAACCCGCCTAACTGCTTCCCATCTCAAGCCATAACGATCTGACGCGGACTAGGTTCGGACATCGGGGGGGCTGGTTTGCCTACGTCAACGCGATTTACACCCCAAGTCCTAAAATCGCTTGACACCCCTGGCGAGCGATGATATATCATCTACTACTCGGGCAATCCACGCACAAGCAGAGTCTTTAGGCACCTTGAAAAGGGGGGTTGCATGCAAAACCGACATTTGCAATCGGTTAAGTGGCTGGCTGGGCTCCTGCTGTCGACAAGCCCACTCTTTGTCTCCCCCATCGTCGCTCGGGCGCAAGTGTCGGCCGGAGAGATCGTAGGAACCGTGACGGACCCCAGCGGGGCCGTTCTGCCTGGGGTTCAGATCGAGGCCACGCATTTGGCCACCAACCAGACGTTTTCCACCAAGGTCACATCGGTAGGCAACTTTCTCCTGTCCGCCGTTCCCATTGGAGATTACCGCGTGCTAGCCCAACTGACTGGCTTCAAAGCGTTCGTCAGTGAGACAAGCGTTTTCACCGGCCGGACGACAACCTTGAACATCCAGATGGTCCTCGGGGCGCTCACAGACCAGGTTACGGTGAGGGCCGATACCGCTCCTCTGTTGCAGGCCACAAGCGCCGAGGTCAGTACGGTGTTGGAGCGGCACGTGATTATGGATTTGCCAGTATCGCTGAACGAGCCTGGAAGTAATAGCTCGGGCCGCCGTCAGATCGAGCAGTTTGAATTCCTGACTCCCGGAGTCACCGGAACGCAGTTCTCCAAATCTTTCAATGGCACTCCGGACATGTCACAAGAAGCGGTTATAGATGGGGTCGCGCTCGGCAACGGCGGGGCTGTGCCAGGGTTTATCGGACAATGGACTCCACCATACGAAGCAGTCGAGGAATTCAAGGTTTCAAGTTCTCTGTATCCAGCCGGAGACGGGCGAGGCTTCGGAGTAACGAACTTCACGATGAAATCCGGCACGAATGAATTCCATGGCGACGCGTTCTATATTGTGAACAATGACAAGTTCAACGCCCGGAGCTTCTTCGCGCCGACCAGGCAGATCATCAGACAGAACAACTATGGGTTCGCCGTAGGCGGGCCAATAAAGAAAAACAAGACTTTCTTCTATGGCGCCTACGAGGAATACCGCCTTCGCACGGCACCCAGTTCCCGCGGCTTGGTGACTATACCCTCGTTGCCGTTTCGCAGCGGGGACTTTTCTCAACTGAAGGATCCTTCAACAGGACAATTGATCCCGATCTACGACCCTGCCACGACACGTGATGATGGGGCAGGTGGCTTTACTCGGGATCCTTTCACAGGCAATATGATTCCGTCATCACGGTTCAGCGCTGTCGCCCAGAGAGTCATCGGTCTGATGCCCACGCCTGACTCCCCGGGCATTGTCAACAACTATTTCGATCGTTCCTATGGCCCGGTTAATGACCGTGTCTGGAGTATTAAAATTGACCACAACTTCAATGATAGACACCGAGTAAACTTTAGCGAGTGGGTCGCCGGCGCGCCGGCATTAACCGGTCACGGGCCGTTGGGAAACGCGACGCTGCTGGACTCAAGCGATTGGCCGAACGCGAGTAACGGGTCAGGAACTCGGTTCAACTACGAATGGGTGCCTAGGCCGAATTTAATCAATCATTTCGCTTTTGGATTTTCCAGCACTGGCGGCCCGCGGGAAGCGGACGTGCATAAGGGCAACAAGGTTCTCCAGGTTCCGGGTATCGATCCGAATGCTTCGGGTTTTACCTCTTTTTATATCCCCGGAATGCCTGAATTTGGCGACTCGGATCAGCAGCCAAGCTCCCCCCAACGAGCCCACTCCACCATATGGAATGACACGGTAACCTGGGTGCACGGAAAACATCAGGTGAAGTTCGGAGCCGACGTAAGGTACGACGATAATATTAACTTGGATTCAACTATTGGCGGTGGCGCCAGTGGCGCTTTCTCCTTCAGTAATCTTGAAACAAGCCTGCCGGACTCTCCTAACGCGTCAAATCTCGGCAACGGCTTCGCCAGTTTCCTGCTCGGCCAGGCGGACTCTGCTCAGCGGCTGGCGGCTGTCGTAAGCCGCACTTTCAGTACTCCATACATGGCTTACTTTGTCGATGACAAAATCCAGGTGACTCCTAAACTCGTGATCACTCCAGGTCTCCGCTATGAGGTCGCATGGCCGTATCGGGAGACCCATGGCCGTATGTCGGCCCTTGATCTGCATCTCGCCAACCCAGGGGCGGGAGGTCTTCCCGGAGCTTACGTCTTTGGCGAGAAGAAGATCGAGCCGGTGCTTGATTTGAGGGAATGGGGACCGCGGTTGGGATTAGCCTACCAGTGGAACAGCAAAACCGTCATCCGCGCTGGTTACGGCTGGATTTACGCCCCGACCAACGGTGCCGGAATAGGAAGTTATCAATTAGGCCAATCTCTGTTTGCCGGATATTCTAAGATCACTTCCTTTGCGTCAACCAATGGAGGGGTCACTCCCGGCACGCTCGTGGACCAGGGCTTTCCGACTTTCACTGGGACGCTTCCGACCATTGATCCCGCTATCCAGAACGGCTCTTATGCGGATTACCTGAATAGGAGTGGTGGGAAGCAGTCTTCCACTCAGAACTGGCAGTTGAGCGTCCAGCGCGACCTTGGATGGAGCACTGTTGTCGACGTAGCCTATGTGGCGAATAAGGGGTCACACCTGCCCTCAAACCTCGAAAACCTGAACCAGGTGCCGACAAAATACTTGAGCCTGGGGCCGCTGTTGTCGCAGGACATCAGTTCATCGGCAGCCCAGGCGGCGGGAATCAAGTCTCCCTACCCGGGCTTTTCGGGATCGGTGAACCAGGCGCTGCTGCCTTTTCCGCAGTTCTTGGGTATTACAGAGCAGATTGAGCCAGTGGGGAACTCCACCTACCAATCGATGCAGATGAAAGTTCAAAAGCGCACTTCCAATGGGCTTGCTTTTCTGGTCAGCTACACGTTTTCGAAGAACCTCACGGATACTGGCCTGTCCGGCTTCGCACCCTTCAACAATAGTGCACTGGATACGGCGAATCGCGGGCTCGAAAAGGCGTTGGCCGGCAATGATGTGACTCACAACCTTGTCATGAGCTGGGTCTATGAGGTGCCCTTCGGGAAAGGCTCGAAAGGGCTGGCGCAAAAGGTTGCAAAGGGCTGGATAGTTGGGGCGGTCGCGACCTATCGAAGCGGAACCCCCATTGGGATTGGCGGCGGCCCTGACCTGTTGCTCTTCAACGGCGGCAACCGGCCCAATCGCGTGCCAGCGGTCTCGGAGCGGGTCAGTCTCAAGGGTGGATCGTTTGATCCCGCGGTGGACCTGTACTTGAACATTAATGCGTTCTCGCAGCCCGCGCCCTTCACCTTCGGGAATGTGAGCCGGCTCGAGCCCACATTACGCACGTTTCCTTACCTGAGCGAAGATGTGTCGGCCATTAAGCGCACGTACGTGCCGAAAATCAGCGAGGCGTTCAACGTGGAGTTTCGAGCGGAGTTTTTTAACATCTTCAATCGAACCGTGTTCGGCGGTCCGTCCACGAGCATTAACGACCCGACGAGCTTTGGCATCGTAGGCTACCAAGCCAATTCGCCGCGGACCATTCAATTTAGTTTGAAGGTCAACTTCTAGTGCCCTATTGACGACACACTTGCGAATCGGTGTCCTGGAGGCGCTGTGGCGATGCGGGCCAAGAGAGGGGACCCCTGTTTGCCGACTCCAACGCGCACACACCGGAAGGGTACAAGATCCAGGGCGAATCGGCTGCGAGAGACCAGGGCCTCCTCCTGTACGAGAACCCCGCGGACTTCTGGAACGGCCCGCGGTGCAGTTCAAAGCCGAAAGGAGGGCACACCGATCGGTGTCCAGGAACACGGGTTAGCGGTAAGGGATCTGTGCAAGCGGCTAACCGAAGGCCAGCGAGGGTGAGGACTGACAATACGATATCGACACGCCCGGAGCGCATTACACGGCGAACGTTACTGGGCGCAGCAGCGCTTGAGGCGGCTCAGGGTTTTGCCCAGGCCAGCGAAAGTGGTGGGCCAAGCCGGATCATCGACACCCACACACATTTCTACGATCCCACGCGCCCCCAAGGCGTGCCATGGCCCTCGAAGGGCGAGTCATTACTGTATCGGCGCACGCTACCAGAAGACTTTCGACAGGCAGTGCGAGGATTGCGCGTTACCGGAACGGTGGTTGTGGAAGCCAGCCCTTGGCTGGATGACAACCAATGGCTACTCGATCTCGCGAAAGAAAACCCGCTGATTGTAGGAGTCGTGGGGCACCTCGAGCCGGGCGGGCCGACGTTCAAGAGCCATTTGCAACGATTCGCAAAGCGACGGCTCTTCCGGGGAATCCGAATCGACGGGAAGTTGATCGCAGCCGGATTGCGGCAGCCCGCCTTCCTGTCGGACTTGCAGCGACTGGCCGATGCCGATCTTGAGCTCGATGCGATTGGAGAGAGCAAGATGCTCACTGATCTGGTGACCTTGTGTGACCGTGTGCCGCGCTTGCGGATTATCATCAATCACCTTCCGTTTGATCCTCCCGGCGATGCAAGTGCCGGCAAGGAGGCAGGAAACGCGTTATGCGAATTGGGCCGGCGACCTCAGGTTTATGCAAAAGTTTCCGGCGTTCTTCGCCGCATCAACGGGCGTGTGCCGCTGGAAGCGAGCCTTTACCGGCAGCCGCTAGATCAACTCTGGGACACCTTCGGCGTCGATCGTCTGGTCTACGGCAGCAATTGGCCCGTTAGCAACCTGCTGGCGCCTTACAGCGCGGTGCTCGACGTGGTCCGCGAATACTTTCTTACAAAGGGCCTGGAGCCTGCCGAAAAATATTTCTGGAACAACTCTGTGGCGGCGTACAAGTGGGTGGATAACAGCTAACGATGACATTGGTAATGCTTCGACGTCTGGCACCGGTATTAGCTGTGATTCTGGCCGGTTGCGTCAGGAGAACCGGCCCCGGCGCGCTGTCGCCCCAAGCGGAGCTGAAGACCTTTCGCCTGAATGATGATCTCAACATCGAATTATTCGTGAATGAACCGGAGGTTATGAGTCCCGTTGAAATAGTCTTCGATGAAAACGGCCGTATTTACGTTGCCGAAATGCTCGACTACCCGACGGATCCGCCGCAGGGAAAGCCGGTCCGTTCGCGCATCCGGCTCCTGGAAGGTACCCATGGCGATGGCAAAATCGACCGCACCACGATCTTCGCCGAGAACGTTCTTGATGTAAGCGGCCTGATGGCCTGGAAGGGAGGTCTGATTGTCACCAGCGCGCCCGATATTCTCTTCATGAAAGATACGGACGGGGACGGCAAAGCCGATATCAGGGAGGTCCTGTACACTGGATTTCCCAAAGTAGATCCTGAGTATCGCATCACGAATCCCAGGCTGGGCATCGACAACTGGATTTATTGCTCCAACTTCGGGCAGGACGGCCACATCACATCGCCGAAGCATCCCGAGCGCCCTCCGATCTCGGTCCGCGGAGCCGACTTTCGATTCCGTCCCGACCGAGACGTCGCCGAGGCCACATCGGGCTCGGCACAATTTGGTTCGACGTTTGACGTTTGGGGCAACCGGTTCATCACGCACAGCACGATGCATGTCCGGCATGTGGTACTGCCCAGGCAATACCTCGCGCGCGCCCCACTGCTCGATTCCGGGCCGGTTGCACTCGAGATCTCGGACCACGGCCAGCCCTCGGGCCGCATGTACCCGCTGACGCAACCGCAGACCTGGCGCGTGGAGAGGACACGCGTGCGGCAGGAGCGCTACCACGAGAACAAGCTGGAAAGCGTTCGCCCCCTCAGTCCTTCGAGCGAAATGGCCGCGGGATACTTTACCGCGGCCAGCGGTGGCACCATCTACTCCGGCGACCAGTTTCCCGAGAAATACCGTGGCAATTTCCTTACGGGGGATGTGAGTGGAAACTTGGTCCATCGCGACGTCCTGTCGCCCGATGGCGTGAGTTTCATCGCGAGCCGCGCTCCCGAAGAGCAGGACCGGGAATTGCTGGCTTCCGCGGATCCCTGGTTTCGTCCTTGCAACTTCGCCAACGCACCCGACGGCAACTTATACGTGGTGGACATGTATCGCGAATTCATTGAGGCTCCCAGCGCCATCCCCGATGCCATCAAGCGAACCATGAATTTCTGGAGTGGCGACACCCTGGGCAGAATCTTCCGCATCGTTCCCAAATACCCTGCGCGGACCGGAAATCTCAAACCAAACCTGGGCGCCGCCGCGATTCCGGAACTGGTCAGCAATCTGGAAAATCCGAATGGCTGGCACCGCGAAACCGCTCACCGCTTGCTCGTGGAGCGGCAGGATCCCGCAGCGGTCCCACGGTTGAAGCAACTGCTGGCAAAAAGTGAATTTCCACCAGCGCGGATTCTGGCACTCTGGACCCTGGAAAGTCTATCCGCCATCGATGCAACCACAGTCATCGGCGCTTTGAAGGACGCCCATCCGCGGGTGCGTGAGCACGCCGTGCGCATCGCCGAGGAACTCATCCCCAATTCCAAGCCGGTCGAGCAAGCTTTGCTGGCCATGACATCCGACCCGGACATGCGGGTTCAGTTTCAACTTGCTTTCACGCTAGGACAGATGAATGGCGGGCGGGTCATGCAAGCCCTGGTCGAGCTGGCATCACGGCATGCTAACGATCGATGGTTTCGCGTCGCTGTTCTTAGTTCGGTTCAAGATTCGGCAATTCAGTTTCTCGACCAGCTGTTGTCGAAGAAGAAACTCGCCGCTCAGTCGGAGTTGCTGCCGCAGCTTGCTTCCGTCATTGGAGCCAAACACGATCCGGGGGAGATCGCGCATTTCCTGGGCGCGCTGCCCAAGGTAAGGCAACCGGACGCCGCCTTATCGGGTCTCACCCGGGGTCTCGAATTGGCGGGCGTCAAATCGCTTCGGGTGCCCAAAGCCGAAGCGCGGATGATGAGCTTTCTTCACAGCCCGTCCGAGCGGATCCAAAAGGCCGCCTGGGAAGCGGCGCGTTATCTCGAAATGCCGGAACTCACCAAGCAAGCGACGGCCGACGCGGTGGCGCCCGGCTTGAGCATGGCGAAGCGCTTGAACGCCGTGCGAGCCTTGCGCAGCGCTCCGTTCTCCGCGGCCGGTCCCGTGCTTCGGCAGGTCCTGGAATCGCAGCCGGGTTCCGAATTACAATCCGGCGCCATCGAATCGCTGGCGTCGTTTGATGACCCCAGCGTCGCCGCCACGTTAATTGCAAATTGGAAGAGCTACGACCCCGTGGCCCGCACTAAGGCGCTGGATGCGTTGCTCAATCAGCGGGACCGCGCCCCAATTCTGCTTCGGGCTCTCGAAAATCACGGACTTGAAATCAATGTGGTGGATGCAGCGGGCCGGGCGAGGTTGCTGCAATATCCCGATCGGGGAATGGCCGAGCGCGCCCGCGCATTGTTTCTAAGCAATACGAGCGACCGCATGAAAATGGTGGAGAGCTACCAAAGCGTTCTCAAGATGACGGGCAATGCTGCGCACGGAAAGATGGTATTCGAGGAAACTTGTGGAAAATGTCACCTGCCGCGGAAACAGGGCGGCCGCGTCGGACCGGACCTTTCCGGGATCAGCAGCAAAACCAAAGGGGAGCTTCTCACGTCAATCCTGAACCCGAGCTTCGCGATCGAGCCGCAGTTTACGAACTACATTGTCAGCACAAAGGATGGCGGCCTCCACGATGGGATCATTGCGAATGAAACCCCGGGGACCATCACACTGCGCGGCGGAACGACGCATGATGAAACTCTGCTGCGGAAAAACATTGTGGAAATGCGTGCCTCCAGCATCTCGGTGATGCCCGACGACCTGGAGAAGTCTCTGAGCCGGCAAGATATCGCCGACGTGATTAGTTATCTGCGAGGAGGCCTCTAAATCATTTTCCGGAGGGGCTATATGGACGGAACTACCAGGCGCAAGTTTCTTAAGAACGCAGGAGGTGCCGCTGGCGGCATAGGTGTTGCCGAGTTGTCGGCCGGAATCACGATTCTTTCCGGAAGCACGAAAAAGGCTGGCGTCCGGATCGAAGACATTTCGCACGGCTACGAGGAATATCTATATCGAACGCCAAACAAATTTGCTGGCACGGTGGTGGATCGCGCAACGATCATGACCGTAAAGTGCACGGTTCGCACTTCGACGGGGAAGGTCGCTAAGGGATTTGGATCGATGCCGCTAGGCAACGTCTGGTCATTTCCTTCGAAGAAGATGGCGTACGCCGCCACGCTGAGCGCGATGAAAGCGCTATCGGAAGAAATTGCGAAGGTTACCGCAAGTTACAAGGAATTTGATCACCCAATCGACATCAACTGGGCGCTGAACCCGCTTTACCTGAAAGCCGCCGCCGAAGTGTCCGTACGGCTGCAATTGCCCGATCCGATTCCCAAGCTTTGCACGCTGGTCACCGCCAGCCCGTTCGATGCGGCGGTGCATGATGCCTTTGGAAAGGCTCATGGTCTTAATTGCTATCACACATACGGGCCGGAGTTCATGAATCACGATTTGTCCCATTACCTGGGAGCAGCGTACAAGGGAGAATGCCCGAGCAGCTACATCCAGAAAGAACCCAAGCCTCGCATGCCCCTGTACCATTTGGTCTCCGCGATCGATCCGATCGAGGAAGCAGATATCACCAAGCGCGTGGATGACGGCCTGCCGGAAACTCTTTCGGAATGGATCAACTACAACGGCTTGACGCATTTCAAGATCAAGCTGAACGGAGACGATCCGAAGTGGGATGTAGAGCGCGTTTTGCATGTTGACCGAGTTACCACCGAGACGCAGAAGAAACGGGGCGTCCAGGACTGGTTCTACGCGCTCGACTTCAACGAGAGATGTCCGAATGTTGATTACCTTCTTCTGTTTCTGCGGCGAGTCAAAGAGAAAGCGCCAGCAGGGTACGAGCGCATACAATACGTGGAACAGCCGACGGCGCGCGACTTGAAGGCGCACCCCGAAAACAGGATGCAGGAAGCGGCGAAACTGCGCCCCATCGTCATTGATGAGTCTCTGACCGATGTAGAGGCCTTGCTCTTGTCCCGTGAGATGGGTTATACGGGAGCATCCATCAAGGCTTCGAAGGGACAAAGCCAGATGGTCATCGTTACTTCGGTCGCGGAGAGGCACAAAATGTTCCTCTGTGGAGGCGACATGAGCTGCCCCGGCGCAGCACTGATACAGTCGGCGAGCCTGCCCGCACACGTGCCGGGGGTAAGGGCCATCGAAGCGAATGCACGCCAGTACATGCCGGCGGCGAACAAGGCGTGGGAGCCCCGGTTCCCAGGCATGTTCCGGATAACAGATGGGATGATCCGCACCGGAGAGCTCAATGGACCCGGGCTCGGCCCTTCAGAAGGCTAGGTCAGAAGGTATTTCACACATGAAGAAATCAAACTATATGCAGTCCCGAACAGAGGCTGTTCCTGGAATTCCGCGCCGCGATTTACTGGCAGCTATTAGCGCCACGGCTTTGCTCGGAACGTGCGCGCAGCCGGCGGCGGCCGCAACCGCGGGCCCACTGAAAATCTCCGTTTTCTCCAAGCACTTCCAGTGGACCAATTGCCGGGAAATGGCAGCCATTGCCAAAGATGTTGGTTTTGACGGCGTCGACCTCACAGTACGCGCAGGCGGACATGTGCTGCCGGAGCGCGTCGAGGAAGATCTTCCTAAAGCCGCCGAGGACATCCGCAAAGTTGGGCTTGAGTTGCCGATGATCACCGCGGAAATCGTCGACATCAGTTCCCCTCACGCGGACGCCGTCCTGAGAACCGCCAGCCGGCTGGGCATCCAGTATTATCGCTGGGGTGGTTTCGCATATTCTGCCTCCAAGAGTATTCCCGACCAACTCGCCGAGTTCAAGACTCGCGTCCAAGATTTGGCCGCTCTCAACAAAGAGTATGGCGTTTGCGCTATGTATCACACCCACTCCGGTATTGATCGGATGGGCGCGTCGATCTGGGACCTCTGGTATGTTCTCAAGGGCTTTGATTCTCGCTATGTCGGGGTGAACTATGACATTGGGCACGCGACGGTAGAGGGCGGTTACGGCGGATGGATTAGTACTGCTCGAGTGACGGCGCCAATGATGCGCGGCGTGGCCGTCAAGGATTTCAGGTGGGGTCCCAACGCGAATGGACACTGGCAACCTCAGTGGTGCCCGCCGGGACAGGGCATGGTCGACTTCGCGAAGTTCTTCACCATGCTCAAAACAGCCCGGTTTTCAGGCCCGTTCCAGCTTCATTACGAGTTGCCCGAACTGGGCGGCGCTAACGAGGGCAAGACGTCCATGAGCATCCCGCGGGAGACGTTCGTCTCCATTCTGCGCCGCGATCTCACTTACATGCGAAAGCTGCTCAAAGAAGCGCAACTGGTGTAGCTTCGAACTGGAAAGTAGTAGATGAGGGTTAGAAGATGTACCGCCTAAAGGCATTTTGGCTCGTTCTCTGTCTCTTTGCGGGCCTCCCGCTTCTGTTCCCCTTAATCGCCCCAAGCCAGGCGAATACAGTGTCGGCGAATTTTTACGTTGCCAAAAACGGGCAGGATAAGTGGTCGGGAACGCTGGCTACTCCCAATGCACTTCGCACCGACGGGCCGTTTGCGACCCTCGCCCACGCCCGCGATGCAGTGCGATCACTAAGAATCTCCAGAAGTGCCTCCAGCGGCGCGAAAGCGCCCATCCGCGTGCTCCTGCGCGGCGGGACGTACTTCCTCGAAGAACCGCTCGTCTTTACACCCGAGGATTCCGGGGTGGCGGACGCCCCGATCACTTACGCGGCGTATCCAGGCGAGAAACCCATCCTGAGTGGAGGTCTAGCAATCAAGGGATGGAAGCCAACGACAGTGGGCCGAACGAATCTGTGGATTGCCGACTTCCCCAGCGGGGTGCCGCTGTCTTCCCGTCAGCTTTTTGTGAACGGCAAGCGATCTATGAGGCCACGTCTCCCAAAGGAAGGCCTTTATCGAATTGCCGAGGTGCCGGGCTTGACTGCGGATACGGCGAAAACTACGCGACAGACACGGTTCCGCTACTCTCCTGGAGACATACGCGCCTGGGAAAACCTGACCGACGTCGAAGTCGTCGCCCTCTGCTTCTGGGTAGAGTCGCGCATGCCTATCGCAAGTGTGGATGAGGCCTCTAGAACGGTCTCTTTTAGCGAAGGAAGCATTTTCCGGCTCACCGATGACTTCTCCATGAAACCCGCTCCTTACTATGTGGAGAATGTCTTCGAGGCTCTCGAGAAGCCAGGCGAGTCTTACTACAATCGCGCGAGCCAAAAAATCTATTACGTGCCACGGCCCGGCGATGACATGGCAACGGCGGAAGCGATTGTGCCTCGGCAGCTACCGCATCTGGTTCAATTCCAAGGGCAGCCGGAGACGGGACGTTTCGTCGAGTACGTACAGCTTTCCGGGCTCGGTTTTGCTCACACTGAGGCTACCAGGCCCGCCCGGGACTGGCCGGGTGACTCCTGGCGAGTCAGCGGTTCGATTACAGCGCCTGGTGCAATCCAACTCGTCGGCGCGAGGAACTGCGGGGTCGAAAACAATGAGGTTGCACACGTTGGAAGTTATGGGATTGATCTGGGCCTAGGTTGCACCCGCAACCACATTGTCGGGAATGAGATTTACGACCTCGGGGCGGGAGGTATTAAAGTGGGCCCGCGTCTCCCACCTGACGCTTCGGTCCCCCAAGCGGGGAACAACGTGATCGCCGACAACCATATTCACGAAGGTGGCCAGATCTTTCACAGCGCCTATGGTATTCACGTTGGTCACAGTAACCAGGATATTATTGCCCACAACCACATTCACCACCAGCCTTACATCGGAATTGTTGTCGGGGTCGGGGATGACACGGGTATGGGGACCGTGATCGAGTTCAATGATATCCACGATATCGGATTGGGCATGCTTTCAGACCTGGCGGGTATCTACACGATCGACAGAGCGGAGGTCCCCAGTGGCGTCGTTATCCGAAATAACGTCGTTCATGACGTCGAGTCACGAGGCTATGGGGGCTGGGGGATCTACTTCGACGATGGGACGACCGGTGTGATTGCCGAAAACAACATCGTCTACCGGTGCAAATCCGCTGGGTTTCACATGCACTTTGGAAATAGTAAAAACCTGCGCGAGAACACAGTCCGGAATAACATCTTTGCGCTATCCCGCGAGGCGGAAATCTACCGCACCACGGACCAGCCTCAACTTCAGTTCACCTTTGAGGACAATATTATCTACTGGAACCAGGGGGCTCTGTTCACGGGTAATTGGAAGCAGCAGGGCTATCGCTTCGGACGCAATATTTATTGGGACGAACGTTTAGTGGGGACTGATACGGAGAAGGGCATCCGTTTTGGTCCGTTCACGCTGCAGGAGTGGCACGAGCGCGGCCAGGACCTGAACTCTATCATCGCGGATCCGCTGTTCGTAAATCCTGAGAAGGGAGACTTCACCCTCAAGCCCGATTCGCCAGCGTTGAAGCTCGGCTTCTCTCCGATTGACGTCACAACTGTCGGTCCGCACCCGCGCGCTCCAGGCGTCTCGTCAAATTAGCGCTGAACCCCGGACTGTGAGTCCATCCAGGAAATAGCAAGATTCTCATGGAGAACACCTATTGTGAAACAGTTGGGACGAAATACCGAATGCACAACCGCATCAACCCCGGGACGGCGGGAACTGCTCCAGACGGGTCTAGCCGGCACGGCGAGCCTGTTGACCGGACTGGCGATTAATCCGAAAGCGGCTTCCGCGTTTCAAAAGACGCAAACCGATGGCAGGAGAGCGCCCGATCACCATGTCATCGATGTGCACTGTCATGCAAGATGGGCTGGTTACAACGGCGCCCGAATGATCGAGAACATGAATGCCGCAGGTATTCAACGGGCCTGGCTGCTGAGCTGGGAAATCCCCGAACGGGAGATGGACCCTTACTATTACTCTGAAATAAATCCGACCGGCGTCGGTATGCCGTTCCACGACGTGATCGACGTTGCCGAGCGTTATCCCGACCGCTTCATTCCTGGGACAACAGTGGACCCTCGCGATCCGCACGCTCACGAGCGACTTAAGGCCGCAGTGGATACTTACCGGGTTCGCATCTTCGGCGAATTGAAGCTCCGCATGCGCTACGACGATCCCGATGCTATCCGGCTCTTCCACTACTGTGGCGAACTGGGCTTGCCGGTGATTTTTCATTTGCAGCCGACGTTTCCCCGGCTTGGAGTACCGAACGGCCGGCAATGGTGGTACGGCGGCGGCCTCGAGAACATGGAGACCCCACTGCGACTCTGCCCGCAAACTCAATTTCTGGGTCACGCGAGAGGTTTCTGGCGTGAAATCTCAGCCGACGCTGACCAGGAGCCGCTGGCTTATCCCGCGGGAAAGCCCATCGTCGGGCGTGGTCGAATCCTGGAGTACCTCGACAAGTATCCAAACCTGAATTGTGATCTGTCGGGAGGATCTGGCCATACCGCTCTTTCCCGGGACTTGAAGTTCACTCGCAAGTTTCTCATCGATTACCAGGATCGAGTGTTCTTCGGCCGGGACGAGTTTTCCAATCGCCTTTACGACCTCCTGGTTTCGCTGAACCTCCCGGCTGTGGTTCTTGCCAAGATTCTGGGACGTAATGCTATGCGGTTGGTACCGGTGTAGAACGGCCTGCTAAGCGGGCTTGGTCAATGTTTGTTATTGCGACCTCTTCGGCTGTAGGTCATCAAAATGCCATCGGCGAGACAAATCAAGCGGATGCACACGAGATCCTGGTGCGTAGCCATTGCCAAACTTGAAATCGGGTAGAGTCGAGGAAGGGCGCGTGATTGGAACCGATAGGTAGCCGACCCGTTTCCCTTCCCCGCTCATCAAACCGGACGTGCCCGTTTCGGAGGGCAGCTACAGCCCGTCGCGACATTGGTGCTCGTCTGAAGCCCGTCGTTAAGCA
>Ga0075426_10000257_pt1 | contig 35379 bp, 47 predicted proteins | sample SoiMethybrSBSTD5_FD_75304 | JGI IMG/M metagenome (GOLD analysis project Ga0075426, IMG submission 75304) | Bulk soil microbial communities from a Populus tree surrounding site in Tennessee, USA - Soil MetaG P. TD hybrid SBSTD5 | ecosystem: Environmental > Terrestrial > Soil > Tree plantation... | reverse complement strand
AGACATGCCTGAGGGACGGTTGCTATAATGGCGAAGGAGTGGTGGGAGTAGCTCAACTGGCAGAGCACCGGACTGTGGCTCCGGACGTTGTGGGTTCGATTCCCATCTCCCACCCCACAAGTCTCTGATTCTAAAGACCACAATTTAGCGAGTGTCCAAAAAGTGTCCGTTAACGCCTGGGAGCACCATTTTGGCAATACGGCTCGCAGCATCGCGCTTCTGATCAGGAGCAGCTTGGGTGTAGATGTTCAGGGTTGTGCGAACATCAGCGTGCCGTAGCAATTCCTGCTGCACCTTGATGTCAGTTCCGTTCGCCCGCAGCATGGTTGAGAATGTGTGGCGGAAGTTGTGCCATCCGATTCCCTCACCGCACACCTTTTCGCCTGCGGGGCGAATGTACTTCGTTTGGATGTGGCTCGGCCGCCACGGCCTCCCCGTGTCGGGATTTACGAACAGCCAGTCCGTTGCCGAGGCGTTCGGATTCGTTCGCAACTTGTAATCCAAAAGCAGCTCCGCAAGATCAGGATCGAGCGGCATACGGCCTTTGGACTGTTTGGTCTTGACCCGCCCTACAACACCCAGCACTACAGCCCGTTGCACATACATTTCCAACTTATCCCAATCGATATCCCCGTACTGTAGCCCAAGAATTTCGCTCACACGTAATCCCAGGCAGCAGGCAATGAAGCACATCGTTTTATAGGGTTCCGGGATTAGCGTTACGATCGCGCGAAACTCAGCCGGAGTGAGCACTCGCTTTTCCGTCACCATTTCGTTCTCGCCAGCCGTGACCCTGACCAACTCCAAGGGGTTTCTTTCGACCTCCATCAATCCACTTGTCATGGCGTAGGCGAAGACCATCTTCATAAGGCTACGGATGTGCTGTTTGCTTTTCTTTTTCAGCGACAGGCTATTTAGCCATCGCTGTATCTCTAGTGGTTTTACCTCAGCGAGGGCGCATGTGCCCCACTTCGGTATGATGTGATTCCGAAACCATGGCCGATAGAAGGTCCGGGTTGATGTGCGTCCGGGCAGTTCATCAGCAAGGTATTGTTCAACGATTTGGCCGAACGATACCGGGATGAACGAAGGCTGCCGATTTGCCATCCCACGGTATTCCTCTGCTGCACGTAGCGCTTGCGATTCGGTTGCGTACTGCTTCGTTGTCCCAATGATCAAACCACGACGTGCTGTTCTCCCATCGGGAAGGTATTCGCGGTAGCGGAAAAGCCAAACATCAGGTCCATTGGCCCTAGACCTTCGCTCGACATTTCCTGCCTGATAACGTACTCGTCGTGTCCTCACCACGGCTCATCTGCTCCTTTCGTTCGTGGCGGGACAGGATTGGCCCGAACACTGTAGTTGATAACGCATCCATTCGTCTAGAGCCGAGGCCCGAAACTTCCAGAGTTTTCCAATACGCATTGCGGGGATGGTCCCTGAAGCCGCCAGTCTCTTCACTGTTTTGGCGTGGACACCCAGGATTTGTCCGGCTGTGCAGGCATCAATTAGCGGCTCGCAGTTCATTCCAGTCTGGGACGGTCCAGCGACAACTGTCGTCCCTTGCGAAGCTCCAGGCCGGGTTGTCACCGCCGTGCTCATTTTCGGCGAGGCGCCCTCCGACTCTGGCCCGTGAGAACGACCATGTCCGCGGCATTCTCTTTCAGACGGTCCATTGACCGCTCGCCAAGATAGGCGGTCATACCCGCAACATCCAGGTTACTGGTCACAATCGTTGGCCTCACCTGGTTGTATCTGCCGTTGATCACGTTGAAAAGTTGAACTTTCTCTGGCTCGGTTCCAAAGCTCACACCCACTTCATCGAGCACCAGGAGATCAAGGCGGGACAACTTCTCCAGCACTTCCATTTCGGTTTCACTCGAACCAGGAGCCCATGTTTGCCTCAGCCTGAAAATCAGGTCATTCGCGGTAAGATACCGAACCACCCATTGAGGCCACGGCGTGAAGAATGCCACACGCCAAGTGTGTCTTGCCCGTCCCCACGGCGCCGCATATCACCAGTGAGCTCCCGGCAGCGTGGTTAGCCTTGAACCCGGTCGCGTACCTTTGGCACGTGTCATGCCCGACGCGCTGCTCCTTGGTTTCAACCTGAAAACTTTCGAGAGTCTTGCCCTTAAACCGAAGCGGAATCTCAGCGTTCCGTATGCACCATCCAACATGGTGGTCCCAATCCTCTTGACGTCGGCGAGCGCTCTCGGCCTCTTCTCGCTGGCGCCGTTCTTCCTCGCATTTTGGACACTTAGTCCAGCGCCACTCAACTCGCCGGATGAGATCGTGCCACCAGCGCAATGGCCGTGCGGTAAACTCGCCGTGCTCCGGACACTTCTCGGTTCGTTCGGCTGGTCGCTGATCCTCAATTGCGTTCTGTTCCTCAATCGTTGCTGTGTTGCTGGTTTCAATCATGATGGCCGCTCCATGAATTGCATGCGTGCATCCGCAAAGTTTTGCTTACCGAGGTCGCGAGCTTTGCCGTTGGGCTTAGGCGGCTTCACTCTGCTGCCGAAGCTCACCTCGTTCCGTAACCAGTTGTTCAAGGCTCGGTCCCAGTCCTTGAACTTGCTTCCCTTGCTGAGGTGGTAATCCGTGAATTTCTCGAAGGCCGAGTCCAGATCGATGCCAAGCTTAGCTGCTAGTTGCCGGTGAGACTCTTTGGGCTGAAAGCCATCGGGCATCTGACAACTGCGCTTCTCGCGAGGGCGAGCAGGCGCGTTAGCGCCCACGCCTTTATCTTGTAAAGTCTTTACATCTTTAAGATCTAAAGTCTTTACTTCTTGAATAGGTGTCTCGACCGTTCTAGCGACAGTGTCTCCACCGTGGCTCGACCGTGGCTCCGCCGTGGCTTCACCGTTTTTCGCCTCGTAAACTGGCTTGTCTAAGCTGTTCTCCGCAAAGGCATTTAGCCTCTTGCCGCACAGTGCCCCCACCGTTGGCTCATACTTGTTGATAAGTATGGGGTATAGCCCTCGTTGACCGTGTCCCCGCTGGTAGTTGATATAGCCGTTTTCGCGCAGTCGCCGGAGGGCCTTCTGGACCAGCTCTTTCAGGCCAGGATCCCCAAACTGCGAGGCAATGCCGGCAGCACAGGTGTAGCAAACTCCCGTTGCCCAATCGGCCGTTAACTGGAGGAAGGTGTAGATGCCGAGATCGCTGGGGCAGAACTTTCCCTCACGGATGTGCTCGATAAGCCCGCGGCGGATTGGACTGAAACCCGTCATTCAGGCTTCAAACTCCCCGCGCGCGGTCTCGCGCACACGTGGGTGACCCCACTGAGGCTCGTCCCACTCTTGCAGGAGCGCATTCAGCTCGGCTACAAGGTTCTGCGCGACGGCTAGCGCGTCCCGCCCCTCCTCGGCACGGCAAATCACCCATCGCCCTGCTTCTTCCAGCTGCCTAAGTCGGGACCGATTGCGGACTTCGAGCACAAAAGACAACAACACGTCACGACTGATCCGCCCGATTTCCAGCAATTGGTAGAGGACCTGAAAATGCTCCGAGAATGAATTCCCCTGCTTGCGCTCAACTTCCCGCCGGACAGTAACAAACGTGATGTCGCCGAGAGATCCGTACTGCTCTATACGCACCATGGCCGCGAAAACAGCCTTTGGGAAAGGGAACCAAAAGTCGCCTTCGCCCAAATATCTGCTGTGGACCCAGCCCAGCGCATAAGGGTCTGAGAGGATGATGGCAAGCGTCATCACCTCCGCGTTCCAGTTGGGAGGCACATCGGTGCGCCCACGTGGAAACCCTGGGAGCGAAGATATGCGCGGATTGAGGGGCTGAACGCTCTCGACAGGCTGGGCTTCCAGATTCACTGCCGGCTTCTCGGCCGCGACGCGTTTCTTACTCGGCATGGTCACCTCCTCCTGCCGGCGCATGGCCAACAGCATGGTGCTGCTGCGCGTCCGCTACTCGAACGTGTTCCAAGCTTCGTTGCAGTGACGGCTCGGCGTTTCGGTCCAACCCAGCGGCTTAGACCGGACCTTACATGCTGCTCGGCGTCATGCCGGCGCAGGTGATCGTGACGCCGACAGTCGGGCACGACACCGCTATGTTCAAACTGCGCTGCCTCGATCGCGTTTAATCGGCAAATTTGCAGAGATATACCCCTGAAGGCGACAGCTCATCTGCCGGAATGAATGCCGGGGCCGACTGACCAGCGTAAAGTCGCCGTCCGCGGGTCGGATGCTGAATAACATTGTTCTCGGCGGGTCGTCTATGTTGTCTTGCATGTCCGCGCGGTGTTTGGACAAGAAACGTACGTCATACGCAGTATTTATGCTGGTTTGCTGCAGGAACTAGAAAGTTGTCCGAGGTGTCTGCTTGGACAAGGATTTCTCGTATTTGTCGCGTAGGATGTACCCCAAGCGCCGCATCCCAGTGCTAAAGGTGGGGTGACCGGCAATCTTGCACCAGGAGGTAAGGGCTACCCGCGGGTTCGTTTGGTTGTATCCTGCAAGCTTGTTGCGCCACTTTAGTTGTAAGCGTTTTCGGGGATCCTTAAATGGCGAATTGTCCGAATCCAGTTGGATGCCGATTTGGAGGAGCGCCTCTTTCGAAACCTTCCCGTTGGCTTTTTGCGCCGCATCGTAGAACAGTTTGCCTGCGAAGAGCTTGCCTTCGGCGAAGGTCGGTGGTCGTCGATCTATGGCGTGCTTGTCATTCGGCATTGCTTTAGGCTCAGTCATCGGGATATGCGCGATACCCTTAACCTGAGCCTTCCAAAGTACGCCGGCGGGTCTCGTGAGGTGGGCGTATATCTCTCGTCTGTAATCAGCAAGCAATCTTTCGCTCATTTCTGGACCAACTTGAAGCGTGCTGCTGTCGGTGCGAAACGCCCAGCCCGGGGTACTCTTAATCAGCCAAATCGGTATCGGTTCACCACACACCTCCTTGATAAAGCCCGCGATCAGCGGCAGAACATTGCTGCGGATAAAATCAACTACGTGGGCCTTTGTCCACCTGCGTCCATTCTCACTCGGCCATTTCTGGAACGCTTTGTCCAGAATGTCCGAAAACTGTCGTGCCAAGATCTGCTCTACTCCCGACCATAAATCGTCGAGATGTCTTTTGATTATCCCGTGTTTCGCAACATCAGGGGCAGGGTTGAGGCTCACTATTGCGTGCTTTTTAATACCGTCGAAATGCTCTTGTATCTCGAGTAGGTAAAGCGCGTCCCAAGCATCGATGGCGTCCGCAAGCTGAAGTACAGCCGTCGCGTCGGCAGTTTGCTGGGGGGAATTGGCTGAGCTCTTGCTGGCTATTGGCATCGGTACCGTGTCCAGTACGGGCGGGGGCGGCATTCGACTGGACCGAATACAGCCCCCTTTTTGCAGCCAGGAGCGACCTGGCTGTTTTCAACGGTTTCTGGATTTAGTATAGGGGGCGCGTCAAGAGGCGTGAGGAAAGCGCTAAAAATCCGGGGAGTGCCCAGGCTGAACCCGACCATAAGACGGCCAAATGCCACCCGCCGCAGGAGGGCGAAACGATGACAATAGATGACGAGGCGCCAACGAATCTCGCCGAAAGAATCGCCGCTGCATACGTCTCCTACCTATGTGGCCACAAGGGAGTGGATCGTACCTCGAAGGTGGTGCGCGGCCACAAATTGGGTCAGTTCTGGCTGACCACAGCCGAAGCTATGCTCAAGGCGTTCTCAGCCCGCCGGGATAATGTGCTGACCTTCGAGGGGAAGGGTTCAACGCGCATTCAGTGACCTAATTCTGACAGCCGCACATCCTGGCCGGTTGCACTGGTTGCGTTGCAATGAGTTTGCAAAGCGAGTTGTTGATCGTAGAGCTACAGTACGCACCGCATTTTATCGGGAATTGATGCAAACGAACGTTTGCATCTTTGGCACCGCAAGGTCTCCGCATCAACCGCTGCAGGGTTACCGGTGTATGGACGTAGCGACAATGAGGGCAGGTCCAAGTGGGTGTCGGTGAAAGTTTCGGGCGCCGCTTGGTCATGCCATGCTTCATGCGTCTTGTGCTGAGCCTTCCTATGCTGCTTGTTGGCGCGGCTTCGCCCAGCAAGCATGGTCGGGGATACAGCCATCGCAGATAGGAACACCGCATACTGGACAAAGAACCGAATGGGCGTGGCATCCAGCACTGCCGCCGCACTCAGCGCAAGCGAGAGCGATAGCGCCGCATTCAATCGCGTGCTCGCCGATTGGGTCCACTTCAGGCACAACGGAGAAATCGCATCGGAGTTGCTTGGCTGGCATGGCGCAGAATTATACGCCTAGCTGTGAATCCAACGTCTCCTCTGAGACATCCATCTGGCCCGCCAGAGAAATACACCTTGGGTTTCGTCGGGGCGTGGCTGATGATCCGGATCGTCTGGTTGCTAATTGTTGCGGAACGAGTGGCGCCGGGTGGACCTATCTGGCACTTGCAACAACGCAAGCCCGGTCACAAACCTTCCGGCCAACCTCGGGCGCAGCGACTGTCTCATACCGACACTTGAAAAGCTAGCGCGGCTCCTCTCTAGGATTTGTGCCTCGGGGTTTTTATGTTCAAGGTCGAGATCAGTTGCTGAGCGGCGGCGGGAACGGGAACAGAGGCGGACAGTGCAATTTCCTTTGCCGGAACTTTCCGGCCATAGATTCGCTCGTTGGCATCATTATCCGGGCGGACGGTAGATCCGGCGAGCGAGATCCCTGCAAACAGGCCCCGGGCTCGAGAATAGCTCAATATCTGAGCGCGCAAAGTGGCGTCCGTTTCTGCCGAGGCATTGCGGCCCACTGGTCCCGCAGCCGCCGATGCGTCCGCTCCAATCTTCACTTTGCTGCTCAGAATTCCGTTCGCCCCACGATCATTCATCACCAGCAGGACAAAATCGGTAGCTTGCCCACCCAATTGAAAGCCGAAGCTCCCGCCCTCTAGGGCCATCATGGTGGGAGCGCCCCAGGATCCGCTGAAATTCTTTCCCTGACGGCAGGTCATGGCACCCCGGCCGTAGCTCCCACCAACCACGAATGCAGCCTTGATAACCGACGGAAATACAATCACGCAGTCGGCCTTATCGAGTAGGTCTCTCGGAACGTCATCGGGAATATCCAGGATCTCTTTTAGGACCATGCCACAATTCTTCAGTCGGTCTTGGTCCTTTCCTTTCTCGTCTGCCCGGGCTGACCTACACAGCAAGCTGATCAGCAGGGTACTCAGCAAGCACGCGAGTAGTTTCTTCATGACGAGATCTCCTCTCACATGGCAAACGAACATGGTCTAAGCGACATTATATGCGGGCTGTAGCTACCCTGTGACCTCCCCCATTGGTCGCCTGCGGCCGCTAGCTCACGCTGAGCGCTCTCCAGGGCCTGCCGACCACGTTGCAGGTCAGCTGGCACATCCCTCTGCACTCTTGCTTGACGCTCCCATTGCTCGTCGGCCCGTGACTCTCTTTCCTGAGTGAATCCTTGAGGCGCAGCACCCAGCATCCCTATCATGATCAACAAGGTAGCGACGTATCTCATGATCATCCTCCTTCAAATTGCAGAGTCCCTGTCGCTCCGCTCCAATATGGAATCGTCCCGCAACATAACCCGGCACGTATCGTAAAGTCGCGTCGTGATGAAGCCAACCAGGCCTCGCGGTCTCAACGGCGGCGGGATTGGAAGCTCAGCTGGAAACAGCGGGCCGGCGAGACGGGCCGGTTCTGTTCATGTAGCAGAACGGCTGCCCGTGGCTTAAGGTTTCCTTAAGCTCCCACCGCTATACTCGGCGCCACTTCTACGGCTATACGAGGATCCTATTGCGGAGACAAGCCCCTGACAGCAGTTCCACTTTCTTCTACAAACATGGTGGAAAACACTCAGCCAAATGCGTGTGCCCGACTTGCGGTTTTGAGTCAGGCACCCATAGCCTGGGCTGAATGTGCCCCCAATGCGGCCATGTTGGCGGCTACCATTTCCCCAGTTGCCGATGTCCCAACTGCGGCGCATTTGACGCCGAGCACCTACCGACTTGCCATTGCACGGTGTGTGGTGCCGATGGCTAGGGGCACCCGTAGAAGTGAGCGAGAGACGAACCGGCGATTGGCAATATCGCTTAGGCTCGCGATTGGGACTCTGGAAACAAACATCAGGAAATTGGAGAGAACCGGGGCCTCTCCTCTACTGGTCGCTACCCGCAGGAAAAGACTGGCCAGGATGCAGGAAGAATTAGCTAAAATGCGCCTTACATAGCTCGGAATGGGGCCTGTGTTGTATGGCTGTCACTGCTCAACCGGCGTCGCTGTTTTTCGCTTCCGGGGCGACTCCGGGAGATGTCGGAGCAGAGGCGGGTGCTCACGGATACCGCCAGGGCTCTGATCTTAGATTCTAGGAAGCTGCGCGACCTCTCCGCTACGCTCATTCAGGAGGTTGCCGACCTGCGAGAATTTCTCTGCGAAAACAGGCTTAACTTATGGAGCAGGCACGAGCATCGGCTTGATGTTGTCCGTCTTGACAAGCTTCTGTTCAATAAGTGAGACAGCCCCAAGGCGCGGGAGTTGAAGACACGCCCGTTTTCGCGCCCGCGCTGAGGGCGCTTTAAGTTTTTAAGCCGCTTAAGGAGTTGCCCACGCCGGTCAACGGGAGGCAACGTGCGGCAACATGAGCGCCGACGCGGGGCCAGCCAGTGTAACGCAACGTGGCGTTAGATGTCGCTTGCAACTCTCCAGCTTGCTCAGGCACACTTTAATCCTTCTCTCTCACCTATTGTGCTAGGGGGCCGGTTAGCCGTTCGACTCCCGTTTTTGGCGTGAATAGAAAATGCCCCGGTCTTTCGCGCAGGGACCTGAGGGTGTCCCCGCTGTTTCCCCCGGATTCAGCGTGCGAAAGTTGCCGGGGCAAGAGTAGAAAGCGCCAAACCTATTCTTTGCTTCCCTGCCAAGTTGCGCTGTGATGTTCGTCACAAGCCGCTGCCTGGTGGTCGGGCTCATGGGGCAATTCCCCCTTTGGGAATCCTCCGCGACAAGAAGCGACTCATACTTCCCGTTGCGTTTCGGTACGAAATTTTGGCGTATGTTGGAGATAGAAACGTAGAAACAGGGGGCCCACAATGTCACCGCAGGTTCTGTTGTGCGTTGACGATCGGCCGGCAGTATTGGAAATTCGCAAGGCCAACCTCGAAAAGCGTGGATATTCAGTCCTGACTGCAACCAGTGCGCCATCAGCAATAGCAATGTTGGAAATTACAGCAATCGCGGCAGTGTTGTTGGAGTACAAATGCGAAGGGATGGACGCCGAAGCCGTTGCTTTGAATATTAAACGAAGGTTTCCTCGTGAGCCAATAATCCTTCTATCAGCCTACTCCGAACTGCCAGAGCGCATTCTTTGGTTGGTGGACGAATATGTTATGAAGAGCGAGCCGCTGGACGGCCTGGTGCAAATTATCGAACGAGTCAAAGATTCGGCGACCGGAGGGGGAGTCGCAGCTTAAACTGATTCCGGCTCTCAGGAAGGAAAACATTTCTCGAACCTAGAGCGCAGTGCGACTCATGGCACACAGAGCGAACCCAGGCCAGTGAAGGCCGCTACCTGGATGGTCGAATATGCCATTCGGGAGTTCCAGGCCCATAATCTCTTGGGCGTGAGTGCAGAGCTTTTCAGAGCAACACTTCGTGAGAAACTACAACTCTACAAACTGGTGAACCGCGCCCACCGGCAGAGGAGAGCCACCGGCTTGTTAAGGGGATCGCGGCCAATCGAAAAAGAAAGCCTGAAGGAATATGAGCGCTTGCTGAATGTCTATAGCAAGATGCTGCGCCACGCGAACAGGTAGGATGCCAAACCATTCCCGTCGTTCCGTAATCAACTGTTTGCGGAACCGGTCGGGCACCACGGTCTGAATGCCATTTTTCAACAACTTCTCGCGGCCCATTTTCGATAGTTTTTGGAACGTGTGACGGCGGACCGATGCATAGCTTGGTTGAAACGTACGCCTGAGCGGCCTGCAATCGCACCAGAATGCCCCAGGAGCGGTCAAACTCGATGTCTGTGGGGGAGCAAATAGGTATCGGAGAGCGCTCTTGTCTAGAAGAACGGGTCGGCCCGAAGCCGCTAGTAACCAACCTACGACCGCCAGGCATCGGCAGGGAGGACGTGGCGACCTGCTAATCGAATCCGACTGATACTCCTGCACGCCCAAGTACGCCCGGGAGTTCGCTATACCACCAGCATTCCCAAGCTCTTGAAGTAAGCCTTGCACGTCGGCGCTTCCTCCGGAAAATTGAGGCGGAAGTTTGTATAAATCAGCGCGGCAAGTTGCAGGGCGGTAGTTGTTTTGGGGGCGAACACCTGGAACTGACAGGCTTGCCGAGGCAAGAAGCCAGTGAACATTAAAGCGATGCCGTCGATCGGATGCTCTATTGCCTGCACTCTCACACGGCCGACGTTCAATTCCATGCCAAGTAGCACCGATGAGAAGCCTAGTGCTTGCAGTTTTTGCTCAAGCCCTGGCGTAATAATTCTCAGCATCGTGCTCTGACTACTCTGACGGCTATAGCCGATTTATCGTCGGTAGCCTACATCCATTATGGACCGGTGTCCAGAGACGTGTGTGTCAGGTTCGGTCAACGGCTGCGAGCTCTCAGGAAGGCCAGGGGCTGGACACAGGTGTATATGGCGGAGCACCTCGGGATCGATCGCAGTTACATCTCAGACCTGGAAAGGGGCAAAAAGGAGGTGTGTATTCGTAATCTGGAGGTCATCGCCGTCGCTTTTGGCATGAGCCTGTCGAAGTTGCTCGCCCGGTTGTAGCCTCCGCGGAAAAGAGTCAAATCGGGGAAGCGGGGCTTCAGAAGCCAACCCAAATACGTCGGGGGCGGTGCCCCTGCAAAATACTGCGGTCCGCAGCCGTGATATCAACTGCATCCCCAGCGAGGTTGTTCGGTAGACAGGGAGCCGATCACTGGCAAGCTCTTCCTGTGATCCTTGACGCACGTAGGTGTGACAACCGTCACAGACCCATGTTCAGACTTGGGCAATACTGCGGCCCACTATGGGTAGGATGTCTGCAACATTCGATCCTCCTATTCTCCCCGATGACGTAAGAGACGCCCTCGAAGCTGTTGCTTCCACTCGGCACGAACTGCGCACTGGGGTGTTATTCCGCAGGGGTGAGCCTGCTTCTGGCGTATACGTGATCCGGCGGGGCAGGGTGATATTGACTTTAAATGAGCGCATACGGCGAACGATGGAACAAGGTTCGATTCTCGGCTTGACTGCCGTATTTTCAGGACAACCGTACAGTCTTACGGCGACTGCCGATGAGGATTGCGAGTTGGCCTTTATTACTCGCGAAAAGGTCATTGAATTTGTACGTTTTAACCCCAGCGTGGCTTTGTATTTGTTAGAAATCTTGGCATCTGAGGTAGCGGCACTGCGCGAGCTAGCGCCCGTACGGAAATCTCGCAACAGAAGGCGCGGAGAGATAGGGTCACGTCACCCGCGTCGAAGGCGTACTAAGATCGCTGGCGAGAGGTGAACAATGGATGCACTGATTAGATCGGTCAGTGGAACAGGCGGCTGGCTTATGGCATTTCTCCTGCTTTCCTTTGGACTTGTTGTCACATTGGTTGCCGGAGATGCGATTCATGAGCGTTATGTCGACAGGAGGAAGCGATGGAGAGTGGTTCACACGCACAGGTAGAGAGTCCTCGAAATTGTGCCCGTGAACTAGCAGTCCTGTGTCGCCTGCGCTATGGCAACGGTGCTGTTCATTGACGATCACACTGCGATTCACACCACCTGATCCGCATTCTACGTGGTGCTGGTCATGCGGTCTGTGTAGCAACGGACGGAGAGGAAGCCCTTCGACTCTTTCGCTTATTTCCAGTTGACGTTGTGATCATGGACTGTAGGTTTTACGATCCCAACAATCCTGAAGCGGAACACCCCGCTTCTCTTTTCAAACGGCTGAGCGTTGACACGCCAATCATCATGATGTCCGCCTATTGCCGTGCGCCATGCCGCCGTATGGTGAACGCCGATGCCTGCATTCAGAAAGAGGGTGATGGCAGGCACCTGCTGCGAGTGATGGAACTCATGTCTTACGCCCGGCGGTACAAAGGCGCGCTTTCGCGCGCCTTTTCCTTTTCGCAATCGAGGGACAAGAGAATTTAACAGGTGGCTCAAGCTCGATTTTGACCGCCTCATCCTGCCCTCGGACGAGATCCCCATTGCAGGCAAGCTCGTGTGGGCGCGGTCCTGGCGGGTAGATGGCGATGGGCGAATGCTCGGCAAAGGTCACGCCGGGCGCGACGCGTTCCTCTGGTCGATCCCGCTTTTCTGGTCGGTTCAGATCGTGCGTCTCCCCGCGCGGGGGCCGCGTCCGGTACTGAGAGGAGAGGTGCCGCTTACGCTGCGGCTCTTGGACGACATCGATATCCCTTGCACATCGTACCTCGCCTCAGAGTGCGCCCGATGGAATGTGCTGCGTCGCCGTCATAGTCGAGAACCAAGTTGGCGTGTCCTCCACTGCTCTGCAGCCAACGCTGAATTTTCACTTGCTCCTGCTGCAGGACGGTGGCTACCACGCGCTCGGCCGTCGAGCGATCGGTGTATGTCGACGCCGCCGAGATGTTCGATTCGCTTTCCAGACGTTCGCGGAGTTGCTCGTCGGTCCGACCCACGTGTCTGCGCAACAGCTCTGGGCTTCCGGCGGGAGCAGTACTGCCGGCAGAAAGTTTGCTGTAGAGTACGTCTATGGCCGGCTGGGTGCGCGCGATAGCAAAACCATCTCCGAAGAGTTGACCTCTTCAGCACTGTTTTCTACTCCTGACGATGCAGTTCCAGCGGCAACCGACGAACCCGAAATCTTTGTTTTCAACGCTGCGCAAATGGCCGCTCTCAAGCGCCGAGCCGAGGCCGGCGAACCTAAGCCCCCGGCGTCGGTGTAGGTATCTTCCGGGCCCACTACCGCCCCGGGAGTGGAGTTCATGTGCATCCCGTAGGTGCCGACTTCAAAATTGTTCTTCACTCCGTTTTGCTGCCACGCCACCCGCCAATAGGGCGCAACGCCGCGAATATTGAAGCCGGAACCCTGTCCGGTTGGAGGCTGAAAAGTGCTGCCGATGTGACCGGAACGGTAGAGGGTTCCCGCGAAGTACAAATGCTGGTCCCACATGGTGTAGGCGCCCAATCCGGCGACATCCTGCGCCAACGGCGCAGTCCACCGAAAGAGCCGTCAGCGATTTGCCTGTTCCAAAACTCGGGTACCGGAAAGTAACGCTTTGGGCGTGCCGGGGGCCTTTTTTCACAATCTCCGAGGTTCCATCTCTCGCGGAAAAGCGGGGCCGCCTTACTCTGTGGAATTTTTGTCAACAGGTAGCGCGGAAGTTGCTTTTACTCTTATAGAGGACTAGGCTTTAGGAAAGTCCGCCTATTACGCATCTCTCCATCGCTCCTGGCGTTCCTACCTCCCGCGACGGTCCCCTGCGCAACCGACAAACAGCGAGGGCTGATCATGAACCCATCGCACACCAACAGCACGCAACCAACCGAGGAGACGCATTATGATTACTGACATTTCCAAATCTCCGGGCAGTAGACATTGGAGGGAGCTTTACAAAGCTGCCCTCTATGAGGTCGATCAGAACAAAATATCGGGCCGCATTGCGCAAGCAGAGAGGGCGGTTGTGCTACGGGCGCGGGAGTTGTTTCAGGCAACTGGCGATAACAGCGAAGAGACAGAGGCTCTGGATGACGTGATGTACGCTTTGCACGCTTTAGAAAGCAACCCTCAGACAAGAGCCCAGAGGAGCTAAAAGATAGGGTTGCCGCAGTTGTGACCGGCGTGGGTATGGAAAGGCGATATTACCTTTAACTAGTCTCGTGAATGATATCGTCTATGATTCCGTACTCCTTAGCCTCTTGCGCGTTCATGATGAAGTCGCGCTCCACGTCTTTCTCAACTTTTTCTAATTTCTGCCCGCTGTGCTTGCTCAGTACCTGACTGGTAATTTCGCGCATGCGCAGGATCTCGTGCGCCTGAATATCAATGTCTGTGGCCTCGCCCGACAGATCCCCCATCGAGGGCTGGTGGATCAAAATCCGGGAATTGGGCAAGGCCAGGCGCTTCCCGGGAGCTCCTGCCGACAGTAGCAGCGCCGCCATGCTGGCCGCCTGGCCAACGCACAGGGTCATCACATCGTTCTTGATGTACTGCATGGTGTCGTAGATGGCCATGCCGGCAGTGATGGAGCCACCCGGGGAGTTGATGTAAAGCTGCACATCCCTCTCCGGATCCTCCTGCTGCAGGTAGAGCATCTGCGCGATAACCAGGTTGGCGACGTTATCATCGATGGGCACCCCGATAAAGATAATGTTGTCGTGCAACAGCCGGGAGTAAATATCGTAGGCATGCTCACCCCGACCGGTCTGCTCGATGACCATCGGCACTAACATCATCCGGGGGGTCTTCACGTTTAGCTGCGACCCTCCCGCAGGTGCGAAAACCGGCGACTGCAATGGCTGACTGATGGACAACCCCCCTTGCCTTCCTCGGGGCTGATAATCCCGTAGCCTTTCACATTATTGAATCACTTCACTGTTCCAAATTTCGGTGTCATTCACGCATTTCGTCGAGAAATGCCCTGAGCTGGAGGGAGCGCGAGGGGTGGCGCAGCTTGCGCAGGGCCTTGGCTTCGATCTGGCGAATGCGCTCGCGGGTGACGTCGAACGATTGGCCGACCTCCTCCAGCGTATGCTCCGAACCGTCCTCCAGACCAAAGCGCATCTTGACCACCTTCTCTTCACGCGCGCTGAGGGTGTGCAGCACATGCGCGGTCTGGTCCTTCAGGTTTACGTTGATGACGGCCTCGTCGGGCGAGACTACGGCGCGGTCCTCGATGAAGTCGCCGAGGTGGGAATCCCCCTCTTCACCAATTGGCGTTTCCAGCGAGAGCGGTACCTGCATTATCTTGCGTACTTTGCGCACTTTGGCCAAAGGGATGTCCATGCGCCTGGCAATCTCTTCCGAGGTAGGCTCGCGACCGAGTTCCTGCACCAGCTGCCGCGAAGTGCGAATCAGCTTGTTCAGGGCCTCGGTCATATGCACCGGGAGGCGGATAATTCGCGCCTGATCGGCAATACCGCGGCTGATGGCCTGGCGAATCCACCACGTGGCGTAAGTGGAGAACTTGTAACCGCGGCGGTACTCGAACTTGCCCACCGCCTTCATCAGACCGACGTTGCCCTCCTGGATCAGATCGAGGAACTGCAAGCCGCGGCTGACATACCTTTTAGCGATGGAAACCACAAGGCGCAGATTGGCTTCGATGAGCTCATGCTTGGCCTGCTCCGCGTCCATCTCGCCCTGGGTGATTTCACGCTGCGTCCGGTGCACCTGCGGGAAGCTCAGGTCGGTGTCGCGTTCCATCCTTTCCAGTTCGGTGCGATGCTGCCGCTGTGTCTTGCGGTAATCTTTCTTAAGTTCTTCGCTACGCGTGCTCTCAATCTTCTTTTCCAGGTTGCTGACCTTGCGGTCGAACGGCCGCATGATGTCCACAGTTTTATTGACACGGTCGATCAGGCGTTGGCGCTCTCGGTTCGTAAGGCCAAGGTTGCGGATGATGAACGAAATCCGAACGATCTCGCGGCCCAGACTGAATCGGCAGCGGCGGTACTCGCGTGCTTTCTTTTTTGCGGGGATGGTCGGCAGCCGTTCGGCCAGCCGGCTGGCTCTTTCGTAATGCTTCTGCAGCTCGTCGATACGGCTCCTGATGTCGTTGGCGCGGTTCCGCAGGATCTCCTCAGTGATCTCTTCCTCATCGAAAACGACAATTTCCTTGATCGAGCGTACGCCATGCTTCAAATCTTCGCCGATGGTCCGTATTTCGTGAACCACGATCGGAGAGCGTGAAAGTGCCTTCAGCACGCGCAGCTGTCCGCGCTCGATACGCTTCGCAATGTCCACTTCCTCTTCGCGGGTGAGCAGTGGCACCCTGCCCATCTCGCGCAGGTAAATGCGTACTGTGTCGTCGGTCTTTTCAAGAGCGCCTGGTGCCAGGTCGAGCTCGATATCGTCCCCGGCCTCCTTTTCCGTCTCAAACTCTTTTTTGCGGGCCGAGGAAGGTAGCTTGGGCTGGCCCTCAAGCACGTCAATGCCCTGCGCGCCGATGGTGGTGAGCAGGTCGTCCAAGTCCTCCGGGGAATGGACGTCGCGCGGAATCAGGTCATTCGCCTCGTTGTAGGTGAGATAGCCCTTTTGCTTTCCATCATCAATGGGTCTTTCAATGTCATCAAGAGCCAAGGGGAATCTCTTTCAAGGTCGTTGGAAGGTGAGAAACCAGGTCAGCCGCCTAACACTGTTTTGTGAGATTGGCTACTGCTTCCTGACCATGAGACACTGACCCGATTTCGACCAAAACACGTTGGCGAGGGGATGGGCTAGGAATGGCAGGTACGGTTGGTAACCGCAAGTGGCTCCCACAGACCCCACAGCTCGTCGTCCGCTGTCACACAAAGTATACACTTTTGGGGGGATTGGGATTGCTATTTGCCCCCAAGGGGATCAAAAGCTCCTTGCCATCGGCACGATGCCAAAGTCTGCGGCGGTTGCAAGCGGAGAAGGAGATCATAAAGCGCTGCGCTTCTAGCGCTGGCGCTATTGGGGATTGGAAAAGATGTCATATGGGCACACCGACATTTCAGGAGTTTCGATCTGCAAAATCTGCAGCTTAGGGGTAAGTCTGGGATGGGCTTCCGGCACACCCAAGCGACTCATGCCCGGACATTGCAGAACTCAGACCAACTGCCAATATTGCATTAGACCGGCTTGATGACCAGGTGGCGCTGCATTTCGTCCACCTCCGCTGACCACCGACCATCCCATGAGACTTCCAGGGCAAGCGGCTCAGAGTTGCCATTTGTGAGCCGAAGCAACCAGTGTGACCCGCATTGCCTCGCCGGCCGTTATGTAGCCACGGAAGTTATTCGGAGTGATGTACGTCGACAGTCTAAAACGGCCTGAGCGCTCATCAACGGCACCGAAGTCGCAAGTGTCGGAGTCAGCAATGGTAGGGAACAACTCATGAAAGGTGGGAAACGCCCATGTCAGCTGCAGCGGAACAACAAGAGGTTCAGCAAAATACGAACCGTCCGGACGTCGCTTTGCAAGGCCCACCACAAGGACCCGCACGGCGTCAGCCGGACTCCAGCGCCGCCTATTCCGGACGACGACATGGTAGTAGATCTCTCTTGTTCCGTCATTCCGAGGGTTCACATCGCCCCGTGCATCCCGTAATGCAAGCGTAATCCGAGGTCCTGCCACCCGCGCTCTGACCCAGTTGCCCCAGATCGCCATGATTGCAACGGCCACCGTGCTGATCGCGGTGAACACGGCGGCTGAAAACTCAATGGGACTACGCACATTTTCCTCTTCAGAACAGGTGGGACTCGGCTCGTCAGTCTAAGGCTGGGACGTGATGTTGTCCAGTTCGTCCTCGCCGGCCCTTAAGATTCGGTCCTTCTGAAGGTCACTGGCGGAATACCGACCCGGCAATCAGAATCAAGATTGTTCAGCTGCCCCGTGGAGGCACGCTGGGAGTGCCAGAAAGCCCTCCTCCAGTCAATTGGTAAACCACAGGTTCTACAGGGCGATGAGTTGGGATTTTGATTGTGCTGGAACACCATAGTTTTGAACACCTGGCCTCAATAGAGAGTACGACTTGGGCAAATCACTTCCAGAAATTGAGGAACATTTTCGTTGAGATCCAGCCAAGCGCCATCGAAACAGGAAATGTAAGGATCCAGGCGACAACAATGTTCCGACCGATGCCCCAGCGAACAGCTGAAAGCCGACGTGTGGCACCAACTCCCATTATTGCAGTGTTGATGGTGTGGGTCGTACTAAGGGGAATTCCGAAATAGGACGCCAGTGTGATTGTAAGTGCAGCCCCAGTTTCCGCGGCAAAGCCATGTACCGGCTGCAGCTTTGTAAGCTTCATGCCCATCGTTCGGACAATCCGCCAGCCCCCGACGGCCGTTCCTACCCCCATCGTTACTGCACATATCAAAATGACCCAGTATGGGACAGCAAACTTGGGGATCATGCCTCCTAGAAACAAGGCTAAGGTGAAAACGCCAATGAACTTCTGACCATCGTTGCTGCCATGCCCAAATGCCATAAACGCGGCAGAGAGCATCTGAAGCTTGTCAAACCATCTGCGTATAGTCTCCGGACGCGCATGGAAAAAGACGCGGCTAATGAGCGTCATAATGACCAGTCCACCGCCGAAGCCCAAAGCACTCGAAAAGACCAGTCCAATTAAAACTTTGCGCCAGCCATCCCAGAGCAGAACGTGGGGACCGGCGGCGGCCAATCCGGCGCCGGTAAGACCTGCTACCAGCCCGTGGCTCTCGCTAGTCGGCAGCCCCTTCCACCAAGCCAAAGTACTCCAAGTTATGATCCCCACCATCGCGGCGGCAATGGTGGGGAGGTTTATGACTTCTGGCTTTAGGATGCCCTTGCCGATTGTCTCCGCCACCTTGATTCCATAAAAAGCACCAATGATGTTAAGGATGCTGGCTAGAATGAGAGCCGCGTAGGGACGCAACACGCGAGTTGATACGACGGTTGCGATGGCATTCGGAGCATCAGTCCAGCCGTTCACGAATTCGGCAGCCAGCACCAGGAGGAGGACTATAACAAGGCCGGGAGTGAGTTCAATCACGGTGCTGTCTCTGGGGCGTGTCAGAGATCGCACGCTGCCGGGCCACATATCCCGCTACGACAGCAATGAACCCTGCGGCAACCGCCCCTGATATTGCGAACAAGTAGGGGTGCTGAACGCCCAGCCCAAAGGGGTTGCCGACCAGGACGTTGAGCAGTTCATACACGCCCAGGGCCATGGGGAACCAAATCGCAGCCGCAGCCGCCCATGCGGTAATGGCATCTCTTGTTGCCGGGTTCATCTCAGCAAATGATTTCCGGTCAGCACAGCCACGTCAGTGATGGCTGGCACCATCAATAGTGATCTTACTCTTCCCGCTTTCTTGGTCAGCGGCCACAACCCCAATCGGGGGCCTACCCAGAAGTTTACGCCGGGGCGAGCGCCTGATGAGAAGACATTTTATTTATAGAAAAAATGGGTGGGGGGCGAAGAAGTCCAAGAACTCCAATTCAACTCTTACTACGTCGGAAGGCTTGTATGAGTATTCTCGGCCACAGTCATCGCAGCGCACACTAAAGCGGCCATCGAGAGCGGGCAGGGGACTATATGGGTCTGTCTCTCCGAGCGGAATCTTGTGGCCAAAGAAAATGTTTTGGTTGTTATGGAATCGGTGGTTCTTGCAGATTACGGCCCAATAATAGCAGGTATCGCTCCTCAAGCAGCCCCCATCCACCTCGGGGCAGTTTAAGAGCCTGTAACAAAACTAACCGGCGAGCTCCTGGTCCCAAACCAAGAAAGAGTCAACTTTTAAATGCTTCAGTCGGCGTCGCTTAGGAGCCGGAGAGCCACTCTTTTTCTCGCCTCATTTGTACCGAGTTGTACCGAACTCGCTCCCGCGTGGAAACAAAGAGCGTCTCGAATGTTTGAGCGTTCATCTTGAAGATGGCAAGTCGCCTCTCTACGAACCGCGAGCTCCAATGGTCGCAACACAAATGGACCTCTGACCGTCTGCCTAGTAACAAGTTGGCAACACCTGGGAACGACTGTCAGCCAGACTGGAACCTTCTACGCGGCTCTTCCCAAATGTGACCGCCGCAACACTTGGGCATTGATCGCGACGATCACCGTGCTCACTGACATCAGGACTGCGCCGATTGCCGGTGAAAGGATGATGCCCCAACGGGCGAGAACACCTGCGGCGAGCGGAATCGCGATCACGTTGTATCCGGTAGCCCAGGCGAGGTTCTGCACCATTTTTCTGTAGCTGGCCTTTGACAGATCAAGGATGCGCGGCACGTCGCGGGGGTCGCTGCGGACAAGTACGATGTCGCCAGCCTCGACAGCTACATCGGTGCCCGCCCCGATTGCTATGCCAACGTCGGCGGTGACCAGTGCCGGAGCATCGTTTACGCCGTCGCCGATCATCGCGACGCGTTTTCCGGAACGTTTCAGATCCTCAATTTTGGCGGACTTCTGTTCCGGCAAGACCTCCGCCAGAACCGTATCGATTCCGAGTTCTTTGCCGACGGACTCCGCCACAGCACGTGCGTCGCCCGTCATCATTACGACCTGAATGCCGCGTTCATGCAAATCGCGTATAGCCTCGCGCGATTCAGTTCGGATGACGTCGGCAACAGCGAACACCGCAATCGCGGTGTTGTGCTCGACTAAGTAAATGGCGGCTTGTCCCCGATTACCCGCTTCGAGGACCGCTCGCTGGAGCAGTTCCGGGACTCTGATGCCAAATGAGTGAAGTAGCGATGGGCCGCCGATCAGAAGTTCGCGGCCTTCGAGTGTCGCTCTCACGCCTTTGCCGGGAATCGCCTCGAACTTGCTTGCAACCGGAATCAGCAGCTTCCGTTCTTTGGCGCTCCGAAGGACTCCTTGTGCAATCGTATGTTCCGAGTCGCGCTCTACCGCAGCGGCTAGAGCTAGCGCTTCGTTTGGAGAGACATTGTCCGCAACCGCGATATCCACGACCCCGAATTCTCCACGTGTCAACGTGCCCGTTTTGTCGAACACGACGGCATTGATGAGGCGTGCGTCTTCCAAGCCGCGGCGGTCGCGCACTAACAGGCCGTTATGCGCTGCGAGGGTTGTCGAGATGGCGATTACGAGCGGGATTGCCAATCCGAGTGCATGAGGACAGGCGATAACCAGCACGGTGACGAGACGCTCAACTGCAAAAGCGGGTGTAGCGCGCAGTGATAGCCACACAATGATCGTTACGCCCCCCGAGCCAAGGGCGACGAAGGTGAGGACGAAGGCCGCACGGTCCGCTAATGCCTGGGCACGCGACCGTGAGGTCTGAGCCTGCGCGACCAGTCTCATGATTCCTGCCAATGCGGTGCGCTCGCCTGTGCCGGTGACTTCCACGCGAAGTGAGCCGGACCCGTTCACGGTTCCGGCGATGACCTTTTGTCCGTCGTTTTTGTGCACCGGCCGAGATTCGCCGGTAATCATCGACTCGTTAACTGCGCTTTCACCTTGGCGAACGACACCGTCGGCTGGAATGGCGGCACCGGGGCGAACAAGGACCAAGTCGCCGTTAGGGCTGCACCAGGAATGGCCGTGAAATGGGTTAACGATGACGCTGCAACCCACACCGTTACTACCGATCCGTCTCGGCGCAGAATAAGTTTGTTCCTGCGAGCGTGACCATAAAGACAGGGCAGTCCGTGCCGGACGAAGCCCCAAGCACCACGAATGCGAACAGCACAATCCCAAGCATGCGTCCTGTCGCGGCGGGCAGCAGATTTGTTGGATGGGAATGCTGATGGCGTTGGCTGGACAGTGATTAGGCACGTGTTTCCAAAAGGGAGGCGCGACGATTATTTCGCGTACCTGGCGAGTAGCCCAGACGGGGCAGTACCACACCTCTCGGCAGGCGATGCGGATGCGTTAAACATTCGCCACGGGACAAGGTTCGTCCACATTGGTTATGACTTCGGCCGAGGAGGGTCGGCAATTACCCGGCAGCTTTATACGGCCTTGAATCACGTTCTTTATGATCCCGTCCTTCCCCTGGAGCTTTATGTAGGACCAACGACTGCAGTTGTTTACGGAAACGGTTACCGGTTGTCATCGCTAGGGCGAAGCCGGGCTACAGGGGCAGCTGCACTCGATAAAATATTTCCACCGCAGCCTGTCGGTGCTGTGAGGACCGCATGAGCACATTTGCGCAACTCGAAAAGGTGATCGATACCTCGCTAGCTGAAGGGTACGGAAGTATAACTATTCGCGTGGTCGTGTTGGAAAAAGGAATGGCGGCCGCTGGAGCACCAAAGCTGACCGATGACTCACCAGCGGACATCGAACCTGACGAAATGCTTCCTGATACGGACAAACGTCCAACCGCAACATTCTTAGAAGAACCAAAACGGGGAAAGCAATGCTGCGCTTTCCTGATCAACGGCCAGCGGCAGCACGCGTGGGACAACCAGTTCATCGTGCGCGACCTGGAATTGAAATACCTGCGAAACCGCATGATCGTCGTTGTCGACTGTGATGCCTTAAAACCCGAAGCCATCGCCCATTTGATGCAAGGTACCAGGCATCAATTTTTCGAGGGTCAGGTCTACTTCGACCTTGAGGCCCGCGTGATAGCGACTCTTAAAGGTGATCCGGACTTGCGGCGTCTTGAAGAAGAAGCCGAGGATGAGATTTCCAGTTTGCAAGCTGGCGATGAGGCAGTAAAAGCTGCGCTGGATCAGCTTATCGAGGCTCACCACGAGTCGGCAGCACACGTCGCCTCTGGTAAAACTCAACCTGGCGATTCCAAGAACGGGGGAGCGGGATCCCATGTGCGCAAGGTGGACTCGGTGGTGCTGGGTCAGTCGACAATTGGGACTGCCGGTTCCGAACCTGTGTTGAAGCTGAGGCCCGATCTAGCAACCCTTCGCCTGAAAGCAAACGATGCCCGCCGATTTCTCATTTACCCAGCACCTGATGCTGCTTGGAAGAAGCTCGAAAGCATGGCCCTAACATTTGATCCCCCAGTGAAGGAACTGCAGGTGTCTCGCACAACACAGTTATCAGGTGAAGAGGTGTTGCTGAAATTCATCGAACCCGAAGGTTTTGATGAAGACGAATACCCCGTTGAGACGGTGCTTCGCAGTACCGCCACATTCGAAGGTTACCCTGAGCCTCGGGTGCTTGAACGCCGGGTGATAATTACTCCGCATAGAACGAGGGTCCCAAGACCAGCCTTGCCGCTGAGGGATGATCCAACATTCATCAAGGTCACAAGTCGACAACCGATAAAGATCGTTCTTGGTGGCCCTGACGTTCACGTGAAACTTCGTTGGGACGGTAAAGATGAACTCGTGATCGGCACCCAGCCGAAGTGGAGCTTTCGCGTGTCCTGCGACTCCCCATCCGTCGAACCGCCGACGTTCCTCACTCGTCCGGTCGATGGAAGATTTGAGCTATTAATTCAGGCGGTTTCCGGGTTGTCGAATGGCGAACAATTGAAGTTCGATATTGACGCTGTTGGACCTGGAAAGACGCTTACTACCGCCTTTTTAGCTGATGTAGACGAACCACCTTCACCCAGAAAGATTTCCACAAAGGTTCTTGAGGGTGCACAACGCCGTCCGCCGTACGAACTCCGGTATGTGAAAAGAGAAAACTGGAGCGATGAAACCTGTTGGGGGGAAGTGTGGACGGGCGAGGATGCTGGTGGATTCGAACCTCCAAGCCAGAAATCGCCTTTAACTATCTTTATCAACCAGGATATGGATCTGCTCACGGGTTACCGCGAGTTGCTGCTAGCAAAGAAGAACACGGAAACAACAATTCAACAGCGTATCAACAAATATACGGCGCACGTGGCATTTCACCTGTATCAGATGTATTTGAAGAAGAAGGAACTAGAAGGTAATGCTGACAGTTCGGATGTACTGACAGAAGAACAAATGCGGGCTGAGATTCAGCGTGTGTCTCAGACGTTGGTCAAGCTTATGGAAGTTTCACAATGAGAAAACTGGCCGAAATGAGCAACTGCCCCGAAGCACCTCTTTTGGGGGGATGCGGCCTAATCTCATCAGCATCCGGCTCCAACAAGACGTGCCAGCTCCTGCCAGTGGCGCGGATGTGGCCGCCGCCTCCCTCGCCGAATCTCAGCCGCGTAGTACATCCCCGGGGCTCTTATTAAAGCCGTGTGGGTACCGGATTGGCAATGCAGTCGTTTGACGGAAGAGGGGGCTCTATCGGCTGATGGTCTGTCCTGCACGGCTCTCGACCGATCTGCACCACCATGTTCTGTATAGTGCGAGTGTTTCCAACATCTTACGAGTTGTTCATAATCTGAAAAATTTGCCACCGCTGACACCCACAGCATAGAAAAACCCCCACCCCCCTGGATGGTAGCCAAAACTTCTTCCGGAAACAGAAGCCCTGGTAAATCCAGTCGATTAGCGCTTGGCCCTCGAAGTGTCCTCCGAACCAATCAGGAGGACCGCAATGAAAACGCAAGACCTGCAAAGCAACCTGCGAAAAACTGTTGAGAACCTAGCAAACGAAACCGATGCCGCGCGGCAGTCGGAGCTGTTCCGCGATTACCTGCGGGTGTCGAGTCTGTTTCATAACTATTCATGGGGTAACCAGATGTTGATCTGGAGTCACCGCCCAACCGCGACCCGGGTCGCTGGCTATCAGACCTGGCGCAAGATGGACCGCTTCGTACGGGCGGGCGAGAAGGGCATTCCCATCTTTGCGCCCATGGTCTTCAAGCGGCAAGAGGCTGCCGATGCGGACGGCCTGGTGACCGTCGAGAGGGCACATCTGTCGTTCAAGGTGGTTTACGTGTTCGACATCGCTCAGACAGACGGGAAACCTTTGCCCCACCTGCCCACGGGCTGTTCCGGAGATGCTGGCGAATTGGAGCAGCATCTGTGCACCTTCGCTGCCGACAAGGGCATTCGCGTCGAGACTGGCGAGACAGGAGATGCAAAGGGTTACGCGGAGCAGAAGGGCACCCACATCGTGCTGAGCCGGGCTCTAGACGCTGCCGAAAGGGCAGCCGTGTTGGTGCATGAGCTGGCGCATTGCCTGCTGCACTTCGGTGACTCTCACCGTCCCAACCTGAAGCAACGGGAGCTTGAGGCCGAGGCGACGGCCTACACTGTGGCCCATCACTTCGGGCTGGAACTGCAAAGCAATTTCTACCTGGCCAGCTATGGCGTGAAGGCGGCAGACCTGCTCGAATCTCTCCCCATCATCCAGAAGACCGCGCACGAGATCATCCAGGCGGTTACCGCTGAACAGCCGCAACAGCAGGTTCCATCTTCCGCGGAACTGGTGGGGGTGCCGGCATGAACCGTACACGAGCCGCCCTCTACGCAAGAGTTTCGACCCTGAACGGCCAAAATCCGGAAATGCAGTTGGCGGAATTGCGTGACTACTGTGAGCGGCGCGCCTGGACCATTGCCGGCGAATACGTGGATTGCGGCATCAGCGGGTCCAAGGAACACCGGCCGCAACTAGACCGCCTGCTTATCGCCTGCCGCAAGAGACAGGTGGATGCCGTCGTGGTCTATCGCTACGACCGCTTCGCCCGTTCCCTCCAGCAGCTGGTTAATGCCCTCGAAGAATTTCGCAGCCTGGGCATCGATTTCGTCAGCCTGCACGAGGGCGTGGACACTTCCACCCCAAACGGGCGGCTCGTGTTCGGCATCTTCGCCACAATTGCCGAGTTTGAGCGAGAGCTGATCCGTGACCGGGTGCGCTCCGGGTTGGCGAGCGCTCGCGCAAAGGGCAAACGCCTGGGGAGGCCGCCTGCTGATGTGAACAGCTCACAGATTGCCCGCCTGCGCGACTCTGGAGCCAGCTGGCGTGCTGTTGCAGAGCAACTGGGCATTAGCGTCAGAACTGCCCGCAGAGCGGCTCTGGCTTGTGGCAAAAACCCGCCCGAAACAGAGGCGCTAAACTCCTGATTTTCAGGGGCGACTTCGGCCCACTGGCACTGTGGCGAATACAGATGATTTTGTCTCACCAGAACCCCCACAAGCCTCCTCTTCAAGGTGCGCACGCAACTGGTACTACCATTTTCCCAATCTAAAAACTGTTGACGCTGCAAACATGTAGGCGCAGAATTGCGTTTCTAGGCTCCCACAGGGTCATCCAACGGGTCCTTTAGGCCCAGACAAACCTAATAGGCCGCGATTTGTCCTCAACGCTAGGATCGAGAGCGCAAGAGAATCGCTGCCCCTACGGGAGGCTCAGTTGCTACATACCAGAATCGCTCTCGGAACATTACCAGGTTTCGTATTGCTCGCTACCGCTCTCTGCTTAGCGGAAGGACCGAAATATCATGCCTGTCCCAAGGACAAGCCGCACTGTTACGACCTCGACCTCAGCCACGGCGCTGATAAGCCGACTACTCGTAAAAGCTGCGTTCGATGGTGTATGGATAACGCTCTCCATATCTCTCCCATGGCAATACAAGGTTGCCTGACGCAGCCTATTAAAGTGAACTTTCAGGTCGAACATTCCAAGATGGACATCGGCAATTATGTTGCGAGACGGAGCGGTGAGGTTGATTGGGATGATGGAACAACAACGGTTCTATTTCGTAACGGTTATCCCTTTAATGACGACCTCCAACATGCATACAGCGCGGCAGGAACCTATTATCTTTCTGCTCACTATGGAGAGCAGTACAAATACGACGGCGGCAGCGACGGCTCATGCTCATACGAATGTCACGTCCAACAGGCAGGCGTCGCAATCGTGTATGAGGGTACTTCACCCGAATGTACAGGCGGCGCTTTTCATGCCACGAAGGATTCCGAAGCCAGGGCAGAAGAAGCTGTAGCGGAACTCCATCGACGTGAGGAAAAAGCAAAGCCGGTCATTGTCAGCCTTACACCAGAGAAAAAATAACCGCAAACCCAGGTCATCCGGACGCAACGCATTCAGGTATAAGGAGGATTCCCATGAAATATTTTGCGATTTGGGTTTTGATCCTAGCAGCAACAATAGGCTCTGCGGCTCAAGAAATGTCGAGCACCGACACGAAACAGGATAAACAGCCAGCCACAACCGTTTCCAAGGAGATGCGCTGGAAGGGTCGTATCGTTCGCGTGAGCGAAGACCAATCCATATTGACTATCCGCGGCGGTCCGTCTAGCAGAGATACTGTTCAGCGCGAGGTCCTGCTTAACAGCGCGACGCGGTGGACAAAAGTGGGCAAGCCAGCCGAGCAGAGCGAATTCAAAGAGGGCTCGTATGTAATCGTGGTCGGCAAGCCCAACAAAGGTCGTCTTGAAGCCATCAATATCGATTTACGGCCGGGCAAATGAGTCACAAATCCTAGGGAAGTTGCTTAGTCCCCAGCGGGAATATGCGCACTCCCGTTGTCAGCCCGGGTATCGATGAGACGCGGATAGTGTAGCGAGGTGATTGCAATGAATCGCTTCCGTTTGCAATGGCTCACGTTAACCTTTGCCATCCTAATGGGGTTGCTGTCGGCTCAAATCGTCTCTGCCTGGGATGAACCTGCCCTGACCAAAGAGCAGATAAAACAATTCCTTTTGACAGCCAAAGTGATCAAGAGCGCACCTGCTCACAAGGGCATCACCAACACCCTTCGGCTCACCTTGACCGACGGAACTATTACCCATGATGCTCACTTCCAGTCCATCGATGAGCACGCGACGACCAAGCAGGTGAATTTCGGCCGCACGGAACTGAATTTTGTGGACTCTTACAAGTACAACATCGCCGCGTACCAACTCGCAGAAATGCTTGGTCTCGACGACATGGTGCCGGTATATGTGGAACGCAAATGGGGCGGCCAAAAGGGTTCCTTCGGCTGGTGGCTGCCGGTAAAAATGGACGAGGCGGACCGCGTAAGGCGAAAAATAACCGCTCCCGATGCCGATAGCTGGAACAAACAGATGTACAAGATTCGGGTCTTGGACCAACTGGTCTACGACACCGATGCGAACCTGACAAATGTGCAGATTGGCGAGGACTGGAAAATCTACAGAATTGACTTCAGTCGGGCATTCCGCGGATTCAAGAAACTACAAAGCGAGAGTGATTTGGTTCAATGCGACCGTCAGCTTTTCACCAAACTACAGGCACTCGACGGGAACGAGCTGGCAGCAAGGACAAAGGGATTTCTTACCAAAGGCGAAGTTCAGGCGGTCATGGCACGGCGCGACAAGATTGTGGACCATTTTCAAAAGCTAATTGCCGAGAAAGGCGAAAACCAGATTCTGTACTGAAGCGGCTGTAGGGGAATGGGCCATATCTATCTTTTCCACTCAATGAGGAGCGGATATGAAGATAAGAACAATCGTATTTACTCTCGCCGTGTGCTTTATTGGAACAACTCTGTGCTGCGCGCAGAACAGCTTCAAGGGCTTCATGGGCACATGGAAACTGAATGAGGCGAAATCGAAGCTCGCGCCTGGGGTTGCCAAGAACAGCACCGTCGTTTACGAGCCATCAGGTGACAGCGTAAAAGTCACGATAGACGGGACGGACGCTTCAGGCAATCCCACCCATAATGAATGGACAGGAAAGTTCGACGGGAACGACTATCCCGTCACGGGCGACCCCAATTCAGATACGCGCTCCGTGGAATTCCGAAACGCCCATCACTTGGCTTTCAAGGTTAAAAAGGGCGGCAAGGTCACGGCTAGCGGTGCGATTTACTTGTCCCCCGACCGCAGGAGCCGGACGGTAGACTCGACCACAAAGGACGCTCAAGGGAAGAAGGTGAAAAGCACCGCCGTATACGACAAGGTATAAAAAACTCGCCCCGGCAGAGATGGAGCTGAAATCGGTAACAATCTCTTTGTGCCGTGCTTTTGTGACATAACCCTGCAACATGGGCTACTCTGAGGGGGCATTGTCGGCTGATAGTTTAGCCATACCCCGTTTTGGGCCTGCCATCAATCGGGTGCTAAGAACCTAGCAACTTTATTCATTTCCTGTGTTTCTTCGGGGTCAGATCACAGGCTTGATTGACCCCATCTAGCTTCAAGCCGGCTGGTGAGAACTCGGCAATCTCTTGGCGGGCCGAGAGGTCGTCTCTATTTTCCCTGCAACGATTCGATGTACCGCGTGAGATTGCTAATCCTGTGCTGCACCTCGGCGGCATGGCCTTGGCTGACACGGAGCAATACCGGGCCCCAGACTGGCATGTCTTTGGAGCCATGCGCCGTCACTTCTTCTTCACCCCTCAGCACTGCGGCGACGTGATTGCTTGGGAACTTGCCGTTGTGCTTCTGGGCTAAGGTAGTCAGGTCGGCAGGCGGTATCTTCAGTGCCCCAGCTGCCGGCCCATCCCCTTTGGCATGCGAACCGTGACAGGATGCGCAGTACGCCATGTACATTTCTTTCCCCGACGCCGGCGACGTATACGGGGCTGGTACCTTCTTGATTTTCGCTTGCTGTGAGAGTAGGGGAGTGGAACTTGCTAGTATGACTACAGCCAACAGCGCCAGGTAAGGCCGTCCCATCTGTCCTCCCTCCGGGCAACAATTTTTAGCCTAAAGCGGCACCGATTCTACACCCGACCACCGTAGGAAAAAATAGGCGCACCTCGAATGACACCTGTTCTCCAGGTGATCCGCCCAACCCTTGCCTCAAATGCCGGCGATGCGAAGAGAAGGCTGTACCGGAAATGAAACTTTCGTAAAATGTGGCGCTCAGTCAGGCAAGAAGGTCAGAAGAAGAACAGGGCCACTGTAAGCCCCCGAGAATTCAGCAGCCCTACCCTTCTTTTAAGCCACTTGCGACGAGAAGGTATCAGGCATCGGGATCGCCCGATGTGACGCCCGTCACAGACCGTGCTCCAGAGCGGCGCTAAGCTTTGCAGCAATCTCCCGTCACTATCCATGCCGGCACGTGTGCTCTCTGCTCACTGATGGGAACGTCGAGGGGTGGGGCTATGAAACCGCAGGACAGCCTTGGCCACCGCGTACAGGCTAGCTTGTCTGAATACAGTTGGATCATGGTCATTATTGGCGCTGTCGCCATTGCTCTCTGTGGCTGGCTCATCGGACAGTACCTATACCTTCAGCACTGAGGGCGACATTTCCAAAGCCCTGCCATTTCCCTAGGCCGCTTCGATATCGAAAGTTCCGATGTGTGGGGGAATTTCCGCTGAACAATAATCGCAAGTCAACGTGCGGGCTCGGACCTGCCGCATGGCATCTTCGCCGGTCGTCGCAACGATGATAAGCTCGCCATCCTCCATGTTGCTACAGACGGGGCAGAGGAACGAATACCGCACCGCGAATAGTCCTGTGGCTGGCACCGCGACGGGCTACCAATGCGCGAATCAGAATTGGGGTTTGGTACAGTCTCGCTCCGATTTGAAACCGGAGTCAACCTCTTCTTGTGGTTGGTGGAAGCATCTGAGCGACCACTAGCGAAGCGGCGAGCCTTCATTGCACATGGGAAGAAAAATAGCAGACGTGTCAGATGTTGCATCCCGGAGGGGCTTTTTAGGTTGAAATTTCAGCACCTAGCTTCACTGTGCCCCGAAACGGGAAGAAACCGTGTCAGTGCCGTTTTTCCCATGCTCGCGCACGAGGCCACCAGCGACGCACGTTGCGGCAATACTCTTCGTGGTCTGCCCCGAATTTCTTTCGCAACGTCGGCTCCTCATAAAGCACGACGAACAGATGCACGCCGACGGCGACGGCTGCCGCGACGGTTATTGCCACAGGGTTAGGATGTCCGAGCACAACCCACAGCCCGATCCAGCCGACTGCAAAGCCGAGGTACATCGGGTTACGCACGTAGCGGTAGAATCCCACCACTACCAGCCGCTTCGGCGGGACGAACGGAGCAGGTGTGCCGCGTCCCGTCCACCCGAAGTCCCAAACACAGCGCAGGGCAATAGCGAACCCCAGAGTGGATGGAACCACCGCCAGCCAGCGCCAACGTGCTGCGCCTACCCGGAAACCGAGCCATTGCGGCAGTAACCAGAACCATAGAGCGAAGAACGCCAGGCCCACCGCCAGCGAGGCTAATGCCGCTGACAATCGTTCAGTCCATGCAGAGGGCTCCGGAATGTCCACAGCTCACCCCGCACTCTTGAGCAGTGCTCTGCCCTTCAAGCCGCAGTTGTTGCCTCGGCTGCCTTCGCTTCAGCCTGCGCAACCGTGTAAACCACAACCGCCTTCTTCCCACCCTTCCAGGCTCGTGGTCGAGGATTCCAAGCGGGCCAAAAAGGCGCTGGACGAGGCCAAGCTCTCGTACACGGAAACAAGGGCAGAAGAAGTTGAGCTGCCGAATAAGCCGGGTGCGCTGGCGCAGACCTTGGACAAGCTAGCCGCCAAGGGTGTCAACCTGAATTCAATCTGTGCCATAGAGGTGGACCGACCCGCCTGTACCCTGTGCCGTTCCCAAGAGAGCAAGAATATTGACCTTGGCGTTGCCGAGTGTCCTTGCGATTTCCGCTACCGCTCCAGGCCGATTTTCAACTGCGATTGTGAACTGCTTAGTTTTCTTTGAGAATCCCTCCTGTGGGGCGGAATTATACGCCTCGGGAGGCGATTGACTCAGACTAAGGGTCGCCCTAACATGCTCTTCCCGTAGGAGTCTCGCCAGCGTGATCGGCCAAACCATCTCCCACTATCGCATCATCGAGAAGCTGGGTGGCGGCGGGATGGGCGTCGTCTACAAGGCCGAGGATACCGAGCTTGGACGTTTCGTCGCGCTGAAGTTCTTACCCGAAGACATAGCACAAGACCCGCAGGCGCTGGAACGTTTCCGCCGCGAGGCGCGTGCGGCATCCGCCCTGAATCATCCGAATATCTGCACCATTTACGAGATCGGCAAGCACGGTGACCAGTCCTTCATTGCCATGGAATTTCTGGACGGGACGACCCTGAAGCACCGCATTGCTGGAAAGCCATTGGAGACGGAAACTGTCCTGTCCCTCGGGAATGATATCGCCGATGGTCTCGATACCGCTCACTCGGAGGGCATCATCCATAGGGACGTCAAGCCCGCAAACATCTTCGTGACCAAGCGAGGGCACGCCAAAATTCTCGATTTTGGGCTGGCAAAGATGACTCCCTCGCCAAGCAAGGGAAGACCGGCAGAGTCGACCTTGACGATGGATGGGCACTTAACTAGTCCAGGTGTGGCAATAGGAACGGTTGCGTACATGTCCCCGGAACAAGTACGAGCCAAGGAACTGGACGCACGCACGGATTTGTTTTCGTTCGGAGCGGTTCTTTACGAGATGGCAACAGGGGCACCGCCCTTTCGTGGGGAAAGCACGGGAGTCATTTTCGACTCCATTCTCAACCGTACCCCAGTTCCTCCGGTTCGACTCAAGCCCGACCTGCCGACGGAACTGGAAAGGATCATCACCAAGTGCCTGCAGAAGGACCGCACCCTCCGCTACCAGCACGCCTCCGAAATCCGCGCTGATCTGTTACGACTGAAACGTGAAACAGATGCTGGAAGAGCGTCTGCTTCGATTGACCAACAAGGGACTTCCGCTTCATCGTTCGCACAACCCCGGACTCAAGTCATTTCGTCGGTATTAGGCCCCGCAAGGCGGCACAGAGCAGCATTATTTGTCGGTTTACTCCTCTTGATCGCAGCTGTAGGCTACGTATTTCTTTTTTTGTCTCGCTCACGCCTAAGGGTGCCGTTCAAGGATTTCACAATCACGGTTGCCACTGACACAGGCAACGTCGTTGAGGCGTCGCTTTCTCCCGACGGCAGGTACATCCTTTGTGTCGTTGAGCAGAACGGTAAGCGTGGGCTCCTCTTGCGGCACCTAGCGACGAACAGCGCCACGCAGGTTGTCGCGTCAGGCTCGGACTATTACACCGGTCCTATGTTTTCTCCGGACGGAAATTACCTATATTTCCTAGCGGCTCAGAACGCGACTAGTGGTCACCGAAATCTGCTACGAGCGCCCGTACTTGGCGGCACACCTCAGATCGTAATTCAAAATGTGAGTGTTCAGCCCTCTATTGCACCCAATGGAAAGGTTATAGCTTATGCACGGGAGAATAGGCCCGAACGAGGGAAAGTCGAAATAGCTCTTGCGGAAGCTGACAGTCGAAATGAGAGGGTACTAACCACTCTTACCCAAGAGGACATCGGCTTCTCTGGTTGGGAACATCTGGGCTGGTCACCGAGCGGTAAATCACTCGCTATCACGACAAACGCACTCGGAAATTCTTCCCATAAAATCCTGCTAATTGACGTTGGATCGGGCCAGTCCCATTACCTCGCTGCCTCGCAGGACAGATTCTATACAGACTTAAGCTGGTCACCAGATGAGAACGGCCTCTACGTCATGTACTCAAGCCGCAATACTGGCGGCAGCCGCTGGCAGATTGGGTTTGTGGATGTACCGACAGGAGGATTTAGGGAAATCACGAAAGATACCAATTATTACAAGGGCCTGAGCCTGTCAAGAGACGGCAATTTGATGGTGACCGTCCAACTCAAGGTAAGGCGGACTGTGTTCCTCTTTGCTACCACTGGAACGACCGAAAAGCAGCTAGCACCGCTTTTCGAGACCGAGAACGACTATCGATACTGGGCCTACGCTGGGGCTGGCGACGTGTACGTAGCGGCACCCACAAAGATCATCCGCTTGACGCTTAATGGCAAATACGTCACCGATGTGTTAGCTGATCCGGAAGGTTATTTCGCATATCCCGCAGCATGTGATCGTCCACTGACAAGCGAAGGAATCAAGCGCAATTTGCTGTTTAATTGGTTCGGGCGACATGCCAGGCCAAATGCAGTTACCGTTTGGCGTGCTACCGCAGACGGAGCAAATCCTGTACAAGTTTCCTCGGGGACTTTCGATACGTTTCCCGCCTGCTCTCCCGACGGGAAAATTGTTTATTACAGCGATGAACAGGCGGGTCAACTGAAGCGAGTCCCCGTTGAAGGCGGAACAGCAGATATCGTGCCTGGGAGCGTAATACCGGGAATGTCGAATGACATGGATGGATTCGGCCTTTCTCCTGATGGGCGGGCGCTCTCAATGGTGATGACAGAGTCGGAGCACCAAAATCAGACGAATGGACACCGAAAAATAGCTCTGATCCCCCTCGATGCTGGCGCTAATCTTTCGCCCCGGCTGCTCGATCCTGATCCACGAATTTCAGGTAGAGCGATCCTCATCAACAATGGGAATGTTCTTCTGTATTCAATTACGGAAAATGGCGTGGACAACCTGTGGGCGCAGCCGATTCGCGGTAGGCTTGGACACCAACTCACAAATTTCACTTCCGAACGGATCGGATATTACGAACTTTTGCCAGATGGCAAGCACATTCTGCTCACGCGGGAACAGAACCATTCCGATGCCGTAGTCCTGCGCGATTCTGCGGCGGGCCAACGATAGCCGCCGCGCGGGTTGTATTTGCACCGAGCACACGATTCTGCCTGCATGTCATCATTCATGATTTCTCTGAGGAACAGCTCTACCTTTAGTGCACAATTTTGCCTGGCCCCTCAGAGGGGGCTTTCTGGGCTGATGTTTCAGATGAGTTCCATCTCACGTCGCCATCGCCCTCACGGCAGGATGCGCTAGAACTGCGGCTGGACCATAGCGGGAATTGTTGCGACTACCTTATGCGCTTGGGTGGATCACTGGGGTCGTTCTGAACGGAAACTGGACCGCGACCGAAAAAAAAAATCCCCGCCCTCTTCCCCAACGAATGCAGAGACCAGGACGGGAATCAGTTAATAGTTAAGCTGCTTTCGCCGTTTGGGTGCGCATCTGTTTCATGAACTCGCGCATAGCCGCGATGTGGCCGGGCGAGCGGCTTTCGATCCATTTCTCATATCGGTGCGCAGCCTTTTCCAGGTTGGCGCAGAAGGTCTTGGCGACGAAGACCTCTTGGAATGCTGGGACAACGGGCTTGACCATCTCCCAGACGCCGAAAAACTCTCCGCTGGTCTCGAAGAAAAAGTCCTCATGCAGCAGATCGTAGTTGAGCAGAGCACAGGCTTGTTCCCAATAACTGATGACCATACTGGCGAACGCGCCTGTTTCTGAACCCATGGGAGCAATCCGCATGGCGTCGTCAAGGCTTGTCACATGATAGTTCTTGAAAAACCAGTCACGGGCCTGGCGGAGCTTGGCTTCGCGTCGCTGATCGTAAACTTGAAGATGCAGTTGCGCTTGTTCGAACGTGGGCTTTGCACTCATGCCTATTTATCTCCTTTTACGTCTTTATTTTCCTGGTTTATGAATTGACACTCAGAGCCAGTCGCCCAAGGCCGCTTGGTAGGTACCTCGGTACGACCTCTGCCGTATAGACGCTGGACCCTACACCAGATTGCACACTTTTTCAGAAAGAACTGTGAAAAACTATGACCACGCCCGTCAACCGAGCCAATTGGCCCTCCAGACCTCTCAACTCAGAAGCCCAGCCCGGTGCCACCGGCCCTCTCGGGTATGCCGGAAAAGCAAAAGGCCCCGAATCGCTCCGGGGCCTGGGCCAACAATTTCGGCTTCCTGGATGTGCTACCGCTCAAATTGGAGAGAAATAAGAGAGAAATAAGAGTCCCATTCAGTTCCAATCTGCATCAATCAGGGCCATTTGCGTCCAGTGAAGCCCGCATAATTCCTGATTGAGATACCTTCGATTCCCATCTCCCACCCCAACCATCCGGTTTCTTAATCACTTCCCCAATTTCTCAGGGTCAGTTAGGGTCAGTTAACGCTGATATTCCTGGCAGTCTTCGGATTTCACGGCCGCTAGCGTACGCCAGACAATTGCATGAGGCTGGTAGGCCGAC
>Ga0075426_10000256_pt1 | contig 35385 bp, 39 predicted proteins | sample SoiMethybrSBSTD5_FD_75304 | JGI IMG/M metagenome (GOLD analysis project Ga0075426, IMG submission 75304) | Bulk soil microbial communities from a Populus tree surrounding site in Tennessee, USA - Soil MetaG P. TD hybrid SBSTD5 | ecosystem: Environmental > Terrestrial > Soil > Tree plantation... | reverse complement strand
GGTGAAGAATTCGGGCTTGTCTTCGGCGTCTTTGCGCATGACGAGGTAGCGCACCTTGCCGGTGGAATCGCCCGGATGCTCCAGGTCGACGATCATGTGCGCGCTCGCCCAGTCTTCCGGCAGGCCCTGCGCCATGCAGCGGGCGATCTCGGTGATCGTCTCGAGCTGGGGGGCGTTCGCCTCCTGGGCGAGGCCGGCGTGAAACCGCAGCAGCGCGACGACCGCCGCCGCGAATACGAGGCGTCGCATGATGCGATCATTCTAGGATGAAAGCGCCGGCGAAGCTGGTCTGCCTGGAGACGTACTGGAACGAGAAGCTGTTCGAAAGCTACTCGGTCAAGCCCTTCTTCGAGGGCCTCGCGCCGCTCGTGAGCCCGCCGCTCAAGGTGGCGCACCGGTTCGTCGAATCGGCGCAGGGCCTGGCGTATTACGCGCGGCGCCCGGACGGAGTGATGTGGCGCCAGCCGGATCTCTTCGACGCACCGGTCTATTACCTCGCATTCCATGGCAAGCCGGGCACGGTGATCTCGCTGACCGGCGACATCGGCGCCGAGCCGATCATGGAAGCGTTCGCGGGCTACGGGCGGGGATACCGCAATCTCGTCTATTTCGCCGCATGCAGCGTGCTGCGCGGCGTGCAGGGGAAGCGCTTCGCCAAGGCGTTCCTCAAGAAGACCGGCGTTCGGGCGGTGATCGGCTACACGACGCGCGTGGACTGGATGGCAAGCCTGGTCGCGGACCTGCTGTTCCTCCACCGGTTTTACCGCGACCCGTCGCCTTGGCGAAATTTGCGGCGTATCTTCCGCTCCGTGCAGCGCGACTATCCCCGGGCGCGGCGCCTCGGGCATCTTCTGATCACGCGGGAGTGACATGACGTTATCCATTCGAAGGGTGGTGACCGGCCATGACGCGCAGGGCAGGGCGCGCGTGGCGATCGACGAGGTCTGCCGGAACGTGATTTCTCGCCGGCCGAACCATGCGAGCTGCGTGGTGTGGTCCACCGGCGCATTTCCGGCCGACAACGGCGACGAGCGGGATGGCGCGGCTCGCGAAGTGGCCACGACCGACCAGAACGGCACGGTGTTCCGGATCGTCGAGTACGCTCCCGGCGTCGCGCCGCGCAACCATCGCACCGAGTCGATCGACTACGCGGTGGTGCTCGCGGGCGAGATCGACATGGAGCTCGAGGGCGAGACGGTGCGCCTGCGCGCGGGCGACGTGCTCGTGCAGCGCGGCACGGTGCACAACTGGGTCAACCGCGGCACCGCGCCGTGCGTCATCGCCTTCGTCCTGGTCGCCGCGAAGCCGGTGGAACGGAACGGGAGAAAGCTGAATGCGGTCGGTTAGATTTCTTGCTCTTGCGCTCACCCTGGTCTGCGGGTTGGTGTGGGCACAGGCGGATTACCCCGCCCGTCCCGTCAGGGTGATCGTGCCCTCGCCGCCCGGCGGCGGCACGGACATCCTGGCGCGCGTGCTGGCGCAGCACTTCTCCAAGGCGCTCGGCCAGCCGTTCGTCGTGGAGAACAAGCCCGGCGCCGGCAACATGATCGGCATCGAAAGCGTGGCGCGGTCCCCGGGAGACGGCTATACCCTCCTCGTCACGGCGAGCACCCTCGCGCTTAACTCGGTGCTCTACAAGAAGGTCCCCTACGATCCGGTGCGCGACTTTGCGCCGATCACGCTTGCCGCCACCGCGCCGAACGTACTGGTCGTGAATCCGGCGCTGCCGGCGAAGTCGCTCGCCGAATTCGTCGCGCTTGCGAAGGCCAAGCCCGGGGCGCTGAGCTATGGCACGCCCGGGATCGGCACGTCGCCGCATCTTTCCATGGAGCTCCTGAAGAGCATGGCCGGCATCGACCTGCAGCATGTCCCCTACCGCGGCACTGCGGCGGCCGTGACCGACGTCATCGGCGGCCAGATCGCGGCAACGTTCGCCAACGCGCTTACCGCCAAGCCGCATGTAGACTCCGGGCGGGTGCGCGCGCTCGCGGTATCCGGCCCGAGCCGCGTCGAGGCGTTTCCCACGGTGCCCACGGTGGCCGAAGCGGGCGTGCCGGGCTACGAGGCGATGCAGTGGTACGGGATGGTCGCGCCTGCCGGCACGCCGCCGCAGATCATCGCCCGGTTGCACGCCGAGGCCGCCAAAGCCCTGCAGAGCAGCGAGATGAAAGAGAAACTCGCGCTCGACGGCGCCCAGCCGGTCGGCAGCACGCCGGCCGAGTTCGCCGCGCTGATCCGCCGCGAGCTCGACAAATGGACGCGCGTGGTGCGCGCGGCCGGCATCGAGCTTCAGTAGCTCAAAGAAGCTTCGCCCGGGCCCTAAAGGAGCCGCGCCCGCGCGGCGGCCGCGGTGCGCGTTTCGACGCCCAGTTTCTCGTAGATCCGCTCGAGGTGCTTTTCGATGGTGCGCGGGCGCGCACCGAGAATCGCCGCGATGTCGCGGTTCGTCTTGCCGGCGGCGACCCACTCCAGCACTTCGCGCTCGCGCGCGGTGAGCGTCGCGCAGGGCGCCGGCGCCTCGCCGCCGGCCAGGCGGTACAGGTTCGCGAGGTGCGGCCGAAGAGTCTCGGCGAGCTGCAGCTCGTGCTCGCCGAATGCGCTAGTCGCGCGGTTGAAGACGAAGCTGACGAGAAGCCGCCGGTCTACGTAAATCGGCAGGGCCATGGCGTGGCGGATGCCGATCGGGCGGTAGTAATCGTTGTAGAGGGGGGTTTCCACGAATGCCTCGCTCGGGACAAGATCGCTGATCCGCCGCGTCACCGCGCCCGGGTTGCGGCCATGGGCGCGCACCAGCGGATGCTCCGGAAAATAACGGTCGAAGACTTCGATCTGGCGCGCCGAAATCGCGCCCGGCGCGTCGCTCACCACGCTGCGGTGATTGCTGTCCAGGTCGCACACCGAGAGGGTGGTGAGCTCCGCGCCGATCAGACCGGCGAGCGCGGCCACGCCGCACCGCGCGAAGCCCCCGGGCGCACCACAACCGTCGCCTATGGCGTGGAGGGCGTCGAGCGCCGAATGCAGATCCCGGCTCGTGAGCGCGGACATCGTCCGAGCGTTCTACCTACTAGTAAGTCACTTGTCAACCGACTGGTTGGTAAGTTTCCGTGCTACCCTCCGGCCGTGGCGAGATCGAGCCAAGCGGGCCAGGCGGGCGACAGCGCCCAGCGCATCCTCGACATAGCCGAGCGGCTGGTGCAGACCCGCGGCTTCAACGGCTTCAGCTATGCCGACATCGCCGAGGCAATGTCGATGACCAAAGCGAGCCTGCACTATCACTTTCCCTCCAAGGCCGACCTCGGCAGGCGCCTGATCGAGCGCTACGAGCAGACGTTCCTCGAGGTGCTGAAGGGAATCGATGCGACCGGCGCGGCGCCACGGGAGAAGCTCAAGCGCTACACCCGCATCTACGCAGACGTGCTGCGCGACAATCGCATGTGCCTGTGCGGCATGCTTGCCTCCGACTACGCGACGCTGCCCAAGGCGATGAAGGAGGACGTGAGGCATTTCTTCGACGTCAATGAGCAGTGGCTCGCCGGCGTCCTCGAGCATGGCCGCAAGGGCGGCAGCCTGGAGTTCAAGGGATCGCCGCTCGAGGTCGCGCGCGTCATCGTCGGCTCGCTCGAAGGCGCGATGATGCTCGCGCGCTCCTACGGCGAGGCCGCGCGCTTCGACACCGCCGCTGAGCGCCTGATCGCGTCGCTGTAGCTGTGCCTACGTAGTCCTACGCATTTCCTGTCGCTGCGGGCCGGCTTCAAATACCGCATCCTTTCCACCGACAGGAGGGCCGCATGAAGCAGGCCGAACGCAAGGACTTCCGCAAGCCCGACGAGATTCGCGAGTTTCCGAAGGGGCGGGTCGAACTGATCAGCATCGGCGGCGCGACCGTGGGCCGCGCGGTGTTCGAGCCGGGCTGGAAATGGTCGACCTCGGTGCAGCCGCTCGCCAGGACGAAGAGCTGCGAGGCGCCCCACTTCCAGTATCACGTCTCGGGCGTGCTGCGGATCCTCATGGACGACGGCACCGAGTTCGACTGCCGTGCGGGCGACGTCTCGCTGCTGCCCTCCGGCCACGATGCCTGGGTGATCGGCAACGAGCCCGCCGTGGTGGTCGACTTCCAGGGAATGATCGACTACGCGAAAGCCCACTCTCACTAGGAATACGGCGAAAACCATGAACCTTCTGGACGGACGCAACTTCATCGGCATCGTGCTCGAGCGCGGCAAGACCGAAGGCGACGCCGACACCATCATGTTCAGCGCGGGGCGCTTCCGCTCGAGCGCGTGCGACCGCTACGAATACGGCGACGGCCCGTACACTGCAACCGCGGCCGGCGACACGGTGAGCTTCGAAGCCCGCACGGAAAGCCCGAAGTACGGCAGCCTCCTCTGGCGCGGGGTCGTGCGCGGCCCGCGCCTCGACGGCACCCTCACCATGGTGCGCGACGGCAAGACGCTGGGCGAGAAGTGGGTCCTCGCCGGAGAAAAGGCCTGAGCGCCGTGCCGCGCGTCGCCGTGATCCAGCGCCCGCCGGTCTTCCTCGACCGCGCCGCGACCCTGGAGAACGCCGTCGCCTCGCTCGCCGAGGCGGCGGCAAACGGCGCGCGGCTTGCCGTGTTCCCGGAGGCGCTGGTTCCCGGCTATCCCGCGTGGATGTGGCGGCTGCGGCCCGGGCCGGACATGGCGCTTACCGAGCGTCTCCACGCGCGGTTGCGGGCCAACTCGGTGAGCCTCGCCGCGGACGATCTCGCGCCGCTGCGCGAGGCGGCAAGGCGACACGAGCTTGTCGTAGTGTGCGGCCTCCACGAACGCGACGATGAGCGCGGCGGCGGCACGCTCTACAACAGCGTCGTCACCATCGGTGCGGACGGGGCCCTGCTGAACCGCCACAGGAAGCTGATGCCCACCAACCCGGAACGCATGGTCTGGGGCTGTGGCGATGCCACCGGGCTCAAGGCCGTCGCCACGCCCTGCGGGCGCATCGGCGCGCTGATCTGCTGGGAAAGCTACATGCCGCTCGCGCGTTATGCGCTGTACGCGCAGGGACTCGAAATCTACGTGACGCCGACGTACGACAGCGGCGAGCGCACCGTCGCGACGATGCAGCACATCGCCCGCGAAGGCGGCTGCTGGGTCGTGAGCTGCGGATGCGCTTTCCAGGCGCGCGACATTCCCGACGCAGTTCCAGGCAAGAGCGAGCTTTTTCGCAACCCCGACGAGTGGATCAATGCCGGCGACTCGGTCGTGGTCGCGCCGGGCGGCAAGGTTGTCGCCGGGCCGCTGCATGAGGAGCGCGCCATCCTTTACGCCGAGATCGACCTGGAGCGCGTCGGCATGGCGCGCCGCAGCCTGGACGTGGTGGGGCACTACGCGCGTCCCGACCTCTTCGATCTGCGCGTGAACGTCCGGACGCAAAGCGTGGTTGAATTGCGCTGATGGACTTCTATCACGACCAAAGCCGCGCGCTGCAACAGCGCTTCGACAGCCGGCGCATCGCCGATCGCCTGGCCGAAAAGCTGCTGCGCGCCGAGTTCAGCGAAGAGGATCGCGCATTCATTGCCGAGCAGTGCTTCTTCTTCCTGGCGAGCGCCGATGCGCAGGGCCAGCCCGACTGCTCGTACAAGGGGGGTGCGCCCGGATTCGTGCGGGTCGTCGCGCCGGACACGCTCGCCTTTCCGAGCTACGACGGCAACGGCATGTTCAAGAGCCTCGGCAACATTTCGGCCAACCCTGCCGTCGGCATCCTGTTCATCGATTTCCAGAAGGGCAAGCGGCTGCGCGTCAACGGCGATGCTGCGCTGCACTTCGACGATCCGCTGAAGGCGGGTTATCCCGAGGCGCAGGCGATCGTGCGCGTGCGCGCGCGCCACATCTTCCCCAACTGCCCGCGCTACATCCATCGCATGCAGCTGGTCGAGGCTTCGCCGTATGTGCCGGCGCCGGACCGGCCGACGCCTGTTCCAGGCTGGAAGCGCAGCGACGCCTTCAAGGACTACCTGCCCAAGGAAGGCTGACCGGGGTTGACGGCGGCCAGTTGACAGGGGTCGCCGAGTTGCTTCAAGCTTAATCTATTGAGGCTTGGAGTACACCGCCTGCTCGCAGACCGTGAAACCATCGCCCGCGCCGGCGACCACCGAGCGCTGCGCATCTGGCTGCGGCTGCTCACCTGCACCCAGCTGATCGAGCGCCGGGTACGCTCGCGCCTGCGCGCGCGCTTCGCCACCACGCTGCCGCGCTTCGACCTGATGGCGCAGCTCGAGCGCCATGCCGAGGGCCTCAAAATGAGCGAGCTGTCGCGGCTGCTGATGGTTACCGGCGGCAACGTCACCGCGATCGTCGACCAGCTCGAGAAGGAAGGCCTGGTCGAGCGCCTCGAGGAGCCCGCCGACCGGCGCGCCTTTCGCATAAGCCTCACCCGCGCCGGCGAAAAGAGCTTCGCCGAGATGGCGCGGGCGCACGAGGCGTGGGTGGTCGAGCTCCTCGCCGGCATGAGCCGGCGCGACCAGGACGAGCTCCTCAAGCTCCTTGCCAAGCTGAAGCAGCACGCCGTGGAGGTCGCTTCATGATCCAGCCCAGGCACTTTCTGTGGCGCACCGAGGGAAAGGTGGGCGTGATCACGCTGAACCGCCCCGAGCGCAAGAACCCGCTCACCTTCGAGTCGTACGCGGAGCTGCGCGATCTTTTTCGTCAAATGGAAAGTGAAAAGGAGATCAGGAGCCTCGTCCTCACCGGCGCCGGCGGCAATTTCTGCTCGGGCGGCGACGTGCACGAGATCATCGCTCCGCTCACCCGCATGGGGTCCGACGAGCTGCTCGAGTTCACGCGCATGACCGGCGACGTGGTGAAGGCGATGCGCCGCTGCCCGCAGCCGGTGATCGCCGCTGTCGAGGGCGTGTGCGCCGGCGCCGGCGCGATTCTCGCCATGGCGAGCGATCTCCGCTATGCCGCGCCGAGCGCAAGCGTGGCCTTTCTCTTCGTGCGCGTCGGCCTCGCCGGCTGCGACATGGGCGCCTGCGCGATCCTGCCGCGCATCGTCGGCCAGGGCCGCGCCGCGGAGCTTCTCTATACCGGCCGGTCGATGGGCGCGGAGGAGGGCTTCGCCTGGGGTTTTTTCAACCAGGTCTGCGATCCGGTTCTCGCGAAAGCGCTCGACATGGCGACCGCGCTCGCCGAAGGGCCGACCGCGGCGCATGCCATGACGAAAAGGATGCTGCACGAGGAATGGAACGCGGGCGTGGACCAGGCGATCGAAATGGAAGCGGTGGCGCAGGCGCGCCTCATGCAGAGCCGGGATTTTCGCCGCGCCTACGAGGCATTTGCGGCTAAGCAGAAACCGCGGTTCCAGGGCGACTGATGGACCGGCTGGCACACTACGACTGGCCCTTTTTCGAGGAGCGGCATGCGAAGCTCGCGATCGAGGCCGACGCGTGGGCGCACGCGAACCTCGCGCACGCCCACGGCGCGGACGCGGATGCGATCTGCAAGCGCCTGGTGCAGGACCTGGGCTGCGCCGGATTCCTCCACCACTGCGTGTCGGAGCGGCCCGACGTTCGCTCGATCGCGCTGCTGCGCGAAGTGTTCGCCTACCACGCCGGGCTCGCGGACTTCGCCTTCGCCATGGCGGGCCTCTCGACCATTCCCATCTCGCTCGCCGGGACCGCCGAGCAGAAGGAGCGCTACCTGCGTAGAGCGGCCGCCGGCGAGGCGATCGGTGCGTTTGCGCTCTCCGAGCCGGAAGCCGGCTCCGACGTGCAGGCGCTGAAAACGCGCGCGTCGCGAGATTCCGGCGGCTGGCGCCTCGACGGCGAGAAAACCTGGATCTCCAACGGCGGCATCGCCCACTTCTACGTCGTTTTCGCACGGGCGGAGGAGGGCATCAGCGCCTTCATCGTCGAGGCCCCCGAAGTCGACGCCTCGCAGCGCATCGACATCGTGGCGCCGCACCCCATGGCCACGGTCCGGATGAAGGACGCCCGCGCAGAGCCGCTCGGCGGGCCGGGCCAGGGCTTCAAGCTGGCGATGCGCGGCCTGGACATCTTTCGCACCACGGTCGCCGGTGCAGCCCTCGGCTTCGCGCGCCGCGCGCTCGACGAATCGCTCGCCAGGGCGCGCAGCCGCAGCATGTTCGGCCAGACCCTCGCCGACTTCCAGATGACGCAGGCGAAGCTCGCCGACATGGCGACCGGCATCGACGCGGCGGCGCTGCTCACGTATCGCTCGGCGTGGAAGAAGGACACGGGCGCGGCGCGCGTGACGCGCGAGGCCGCGATGGCGAAGATGTTCGCCACCGAGTCGGCGCAGCGCGCGGTCGACGAGGCGGTGCAGATCTGCGGCGGGCTCGGGGTGATGCGCGGCCACCCGGTGGAGAAGCTCTACCGCGAGGTTCGCGCGCTGCGCATCTACGAGGGTGCGACCGAAGTCCAGAAGATCGTCATCGCGAGGGACCTCCTGAGATGACGCGCTACACCGCGCACGTCGATACTTTCGCGCGCGACAACCTGCCGCCGACCGCGGCCTGGCCCGAGCTGCTGTTCGAGCTGCCCGAGCTGCAGTACGCGGGGAGGCTCAATTGCGCCACCGAGCTTCTCGACAAGCCGGTGACCCGCGGCTACGGCCACCGTATCGCCCTGCGCACCCCCGACGGCGAATGCAGCTACACGCAGCTCTTCACGCAGGCGAACCGCATCGCCAACGTGCTGGTGCGCTCGATGGGGCTCAAGCCGGGCAACCGCGTGCTCTTGCGAGGGCCCAACAATCCGATGATGGCGGCGTGCTGGTTCGCCGTGATGAAGGCGGGCGGCATCTGCGTGGCCACGATGCCGCTGCTGCGGGCGAAGGAGCTGACCGAGATCATCCAGAAGGCCGAGGTCTCGCACGCGCTCTGCGACAAGCGCCTGGAGGCGGAGCTCTCGAGCGCCGCGGCCGCGTGCCCGACGCTCAAGCAGCTGAGCTACTGGCACGACGACGCGCCAGACGCGCTGGACGCCTTGTCGCTCAAGCAGCCGCTCTGGTTCAACAGCGTGCCGACCGCGGCCGAGGACGTCGCGCTGATCGCGTTCACATCGGGAACCACCGGCAAGCCGAAGGGCACGCTGCATTTCCACCGCGACGTGGTGGCGATGTGCGACGCGTTCCCGCGCTCGATCCTGCGCACGCAGAAGGACGACATCTTCTGCGGCACGCCGCCGATCGCCTTCACCTTCGGCCTGGGCGGCGTGCTGTGCTTCCCGATGCGCCACGGCGCCTCCACCGTGCTGGTCGAGAAGCACACGCCGGAGACGCTGCTCGAGACCATCGAGCGCTTCAAGGCCACGGTGTGCTTCTCGGCGCCGACGATGTACCGCCAGATGGCGGCCCTCGCGCGCGACTTCGACCTGTCGTCGCTGAAGCGCTGCGTATCGGCGGGCGAGGCGCTGCCCGACGCTACGCGCGAGCTGTTCCGCGAGGCGACCGGGATCGAGATCATCGACGGGATCGGGTCGACCGAGATGATCCACATCTTCATCTCGCACCTTGCGGAGCGCGCGCGCCGCAACGCCACCGGGTATGCCATCCCCGGCTACCGGGCGACGGTGCTCGACGAGGAGGGCCGGGTGTGCGCCCCGGGGACGGTGGGACGCCTCGCGGTGAAGGGGCCGACCGGCTGCCGCTACCTCGCCGACGAGCGGCAGAAGGACTACGTGCAGAAAGGCTGGAACATCACCGGCGACGCCTATCTCATGGACGAGGACGGCTACTTCTTCTACCAGGCACGCACCGACGACATGATCATCTCGGCGGGCTACAACATCGCCGGCCCGGAGGTCGAGGGCGCGCTCCTCGCGCACCCGGCGGTCGCCGAATGCGCCGTGGTCGGTACCCCGGACGCCGAGCGCGGCACCATCGTGAAAGCCTTTGTGGTTCTGAAAAAAGATGTCGCGAAGGAGGTTTCGATGGTCAAGGCGCTGCAGGAGCACGTCAAGCACGCCATTGCTCCGTACAAGTATCCGCGCGCCGTCGAGTTCGTCGACACGCTGCCGCGCACGGAGACGGGGAAGCTGCAGCGGTTCAAGCTAAGGAGCGCCTGATGCAAGTCCTTCAGCCGCCTGGTTGGGCACGACCCCGGGGCTTTGCGAACGGCATCGCCGCGCAGGGGAAGCTGGTGTTCATCGCCGGGCAGATCGGGTGGACCGGGCAGGGCGAATGGAAGGAGCGCTCGTTCGCCGGGCAGTTCCGACAGGCGCTTTCGAATGTCATTGCTGTCCTGAAAGAGGCGCAGGGCAAGCCCGAGCACATCGTGCGCCTCACGTGGTACGTGCTCGACAAGGAGGAATACCTTTCGTCCTTGAAGGAGGTCGGTGCGGCCTATCGCGACCTGATGGGCAAGCACTACCCGACGATGGCGGTCGTGCAGGTGAGCGGCCTGGTAGAAAACGACGCGCGCCTGGAGATCGAGGCCGTGGCGGTAGTCCCGGAGAAATGAGCATGAAAGCAAGCGTCATCGGCGGAGGGCCGGGCGGTCTCTACTTCGCGCTGCTGGCAAAAAAGGCCTGGCCGCGCTGGGACATCACGGTCTACGAGCGCAACCGCCCGGACGACACTTTCGGCTTCGGCGTGGTGTTCTCCGACCAGACGCTCGACACGTTCAAGGCCTACGACCTCGTCACCTACGAGCGCATCCGGCGGCGCTTCGCCTATTGGGGCGACGTGGACGTCGTCTACAAGGGGAGCGTGATGCGCTCGGGCGGCAACGGCTTCTGCGGCTGCTCGCGCGTCGCGCTGCTCAACATCCTGCAGGACCGCGGCCGCGAGCTCGGCGTGCAGATGAGGTTTCAGCGCGAGGTCCAGGGGCTGGAGGAGTTCGCCGGGTCGGACCTGGTCGTGGTGGCCGACGGCATCAACTCGGTGATCCGCTCGAGATACAAGGAGCATTTCCAGCCGAGCGTCGACCTGCGGCCGAACAAGTTCACCTGGCTCGGCTCGACGCGGCCGATCGACGCCTTCAAGTATTTCTTCCGCGAGACGCCCGAGGGCGTCCTGCTGGCCCACGTCTACCAGTACGAGCCGGACCGCTCGACCTGGGTGATCGAAATGGACGAGGCGACCTGGCGCAACTTCGGCTTCGACAGGCTCTCGGAGGCCGACATGCTGCCGGTGCTCGAAGGCGTGTTCGCCGAGGAGCTCGCCGGGCACCCGCTCATCGCCAACCGCTCGCTGTGGCGCAATTTCCCCAACATCACCAACAAGACCTGGGTGATGCAGGAAGGGAAAATGAGCGCTGTCCTGGTCGGCGATGCCAAGGCCACTGCGCACTTCTCCATCGGCTCGGGAACCAAGCTCGCCATGGAGGATGCCATCGCGCTGTTCGAAGCTTTTAAGACAACCAATCAGACGGTGTCTTCTGCGCTCGGGTTGTACGATACGGCTCGGCGCGAGGAAGTCGAGAAAACCCAGCACGCCGCCAACGTGTCGCTCGCCTGGTTCGAGCACATGAAGCGCTACTGGGGCATGGAGGCGCCGCAGTTCGCCTTCGGGGTGATGTCGCGCTCGAAGCAGATCACCTGGGAGAACCTCGAGCTGCGCGACGCCGCGTTCGTGCGCGAAGTTCACAAGTGGTATGCCACGAGGGTGAAGGACCAGGGGTTCGATATCGACCTCGACAATCCGCCGGTACCCATGTTCACGCCGTTCCGCCTGCGCGACATGGTGGTCGAGAACCGCGTGGTGGTATCGCCGATGGACCAGTATTCGGCGCTCGACGGCGTGCCGGGCGACTGGCACTTCGTCCACCTCGGCAGCCGCGCTGTCGGCGGCGCCGGACTGGTCTACGTCGAGATGACCTGCCCCTCGCCGGAGGCACGCATTTCGCCGGGAGATACGGGTCTCTGGAACGAGACCCAAAGAGACGCTTTTGGAAAAATAGTCCGGTTTTGCAAAACCCATTCAAAAGCCAAGCTGTGCATGCAGCTCGGGCATTCGGGGCGCAAGGGCTCGACCCAGCTCGGCTGGGAGCGCATGGACCATCCGCTCGAGTCGGGCAACTGGCCCGTGGTTTCCGCTTCGCCGCTGCCGTACTACGAGGGCGTTTCGCAGGTCCCCAAGGAACTCGACAAAAAAGGAATGCAGAAGATCGTCGACGACTTCGTGCGCTCGACGACCTATGCGGACCAGGCCGGGTTCGACATGCTCGAGCTGCACATGGCGCACGGCTATCTTCTTGCCAGCTTTATCTCGCCGCTCACCAACAAGCGTACGGACGGCTACGGAGGAGGTATCGAGAACCGGATGCGCTTTCCGCTCGAGGTATTCGGCGCCTGCCGCGCCGCCTGGCCTCGGGCGAAGCCGATGTCGGTACGCATCTCGGCGACCGACTGGGCGCCCGGCGGGCTTTCCGGAGAGGATCTCATCGCGCTGACGCGCATGCTGAAGGACGCCGGCTGCGACCTCATCGACTGCTCGACCGGCCAGACCGTGCCGTACCAGCGTCCCGTGTACGGGCGCATGTACCAGGCGCCCTATGCGGACTGGGTCAGGAACGAGGTCGGCATCGCGACCATGACCGTCGGCGCGGTCACCACGCCCGACCAGGTCAACACCCTGCTCGCCTCGGGAAAGGCGGACCTCGTGGCGCTCGCCCGGCCGCACCTCGCCAACCCGTATTTCACGCTCCAGGCTTCGGCCTGGTACCAGCATGTGCCGCAGCACTGGCCGCAGCAATATCTGACCGCGCGCGACCAGGCATTCCGCAACGCCGAGCGTGAGCGCGCCGAGCTGAAGGACCTCCGCATCAAGGCGCGTCCGGCGAGCCACGAGGTCGTCGAGCCCGGGGTCAAGAGGGCGGCGTGATCGTCCTCTGGGAGCTCGGCGGCGCGAACGACCGGCGCTACAGCCTGTTCTCCTGGCGCACGCGGATGGCGCTCGCGCACAAGGCGCTCGAGTTCGAAGCCCGTCCGGTGCGCATGAGCGACAAGGCGGCGATCGCGTTTTCGGGCGGCAAGACCGTTCCGGTCATCCGCGCCGGCGAAGACGTGGTACGCGATTCCTGGAAGATCGCCGAGCACCTGGAATTGCGCTACCCGCAGCAGCCGCTTTTCGGCGGCGACATCGGCCGCGGCGTCAGCCACGCCTTCAACACCTGGGTGGACCGCGCGCTGGTCGGAGCGATGCTCCAGGTGCTGGCGCCCGAGATCCACGAGCGGGTGGACGCGGCCGACCGCGAGCACTTCCGCGCGATGGCCGAGCGTGCGACCCGTACTACGCTCGAGGAGCTGCGCTCCGGGCGCGAGCAGGCGCTACAGCGCCTCGGACGGGGCCTCGAGCCGATGCAGGCGCTCCTCAAGCGGCAGGCCTACGTTTGCGGAGAACAGCCGGCCTATGCCGACTACGTGCTGTTCTCGATCTTCCAGTGGGCGCGCATCATGAGCCCGCGCGAGCTGCTGGCGCCGGAGGATCCGCTCTCGGCGTGGCGCGAGCGCGTGCTCGATCTCTTCGGCGGCTTCGCGCGCAACGTGGTCACCGCATGACTCAAAACCCATGAGTGAAAAGCAGCGTTGCAAGTGGCCGAGCAATCCGCTCGCCATCGCCTACCACGACGAGGAATGGGGCGTCCCGGTACACGACGATCGAAAGCTCTTCGAATGCCTCACGCTCGAGGGGGCGCAGGCCGGGCTCTCCTGGGACACCATTCTCGCCAAGCGCGACAACTACCGGCGCGCGTTCGCGCGCTTCGACCTGAAAAAAGTCGCCGCTTACGGCGCGCGCGAGCGCCGGCGCCTTCTCGCCGATGCGGGAATCGTCCGCCATTCCGGCAAGATCGATGCCACCATCGAGAACGCGCGCCGCGTGCTCGAGCTGCGCAAGGAATTCGGCAGCTTTTCCAAGTACATCTGGAGCTTTGCGGGGCGCGACGCCGAGGCGCTCTCCAGGGACCTGCGCCGGCGCGGTTTTCGCTTCGTGGGGCCGACCACGGTGTATGCGTTCATGCAGGCGGTCGGCATGGTGAACGACCACGAAGAATCCTGCTTCAGGCGCCACCAGCTCGGAAAATGAGCGGAAAATGAGCGGAAAATGAGTGGAAATGCGTGGCAATGACTAGGATGCGCGCGATTTTCGGGCTAATGCTTCTCCATTCGGGCTGCGTCTTCGCCGGCTATGACGCCAACGAAATCGCGCTGGGCGCTTCGGAAAAGGCCGTGCTGAAGCAGTTCCCGACGGCGCACTGCGCAGCGCTGCAATGGAAGAGCAGGGCCGCGGAGCGGCGCTGCGACGACTCCAAGATCGTGTTCGGCGGCGTGCCCGGGCGCATCACTTTCTATCTCAAGGGCGATCGCGTCGAGGCGTTCGACATGCGCTTCGACACCAAGGACGCGGACCGCATGGCGGCGTTCCTCAAGAAGCGCTACGGCGCGCCCGCGGAAGAGACGCGCGCAAACCCCGAAGCTCGCGGCCCGATCTACAAGGTGGAGTGGAAGAAGGGCGAGGAACGCGCCGTGCTCACCTCGCAGACCCAGAAAAGCCGCTCCTCGCTCACGGTGTGGCGCGGGGACTTCGAGGACGAGATCTACCGCGTCCGCTAGAGCTTCTTCAGCACCGCGATCGCCTTGGCGGCGTCCTCGGCGCTGTCGCAGGCGATGTAGCTGATGAATTTCTTGCCGATCGCCACCGCCGACACGCCGCGGAAGCTGACGCCGGCGTTGCCGAGCGCGCGCGCGATCTTCGACCCGAGGCCCGGCTTGTCGCCGCCCTCGACGCGCACCGAGTGGATGCTTTCGGGCTTGCCGAAGCCGGCCTCCTGGGCGGCCTTGACCGCCTTGGCGCCCTTCACCGGCGTGACGAACATGACGCCCTGTCCGGGCTGGTCGGTGCGCCGCGCGAGCAGCATTTCGAGGTTCGCCCCGCCGCGCGCCAGCGCCTCGAGCTTGTCGGCCGCGCCGCCGGCGCGGTCCTCGATCGTGGCCGCCCATACTTCCGCCTTCGTCGCCTTGAGTGCCATCGCTTCCTCCAGGAAAAAGCCGCGGGCGTCATAATGCATCGGTCGTGGCCAAAAAGGTGACTTTCGCGGCGGTGCGCGCCGCGCTCGGTGGTAGCGCGGAGTTCGCGCTGCTCGACGTGCGCGAGCAGGGGGTGCACTACCGCGGGCATCCGTTCTTCGCCTGCTCCGCGCCGCTCTCCAGGCTCGAGCTCATGGTCCGCGACCTGGTGCCGCGCGCCGCCGCGCCCGTGGTCGTGCTCGACGCCGGTGAAGAGGGGCTGGCCGAAAGGGCGACCGAGCGCCTGGCCTCGATGGGTTACAGCGATGTTGCGGTTCTCGACGGCGGCTGCGCCGGCTGGCAGGCCGCGGGCGGCGAGCTCTTCAGCGGCGTCAACGTGCCCTCCAAGGCCTTCGGCGAGTTCGTCGAGCACCATTACGAAACGCCTCGCATCTCTGCGAACCAATTGAATGAATGGGTTGCGGACGGCAAGAGGCTGGTGATCCTCGATTCCCGCCCGTTCGAGGAGTACCACCGCATGAACATCCCGGGCGGAATCGACATGCCGGGAGCCGAGCTCGCCTGGCGAGTCCACGACGTCGCGCCCGACCCGGACACGCTCGTGGTGGTGAACTGCGCCGGGCGCACGCGAAGCATCATCGGATGCCAGTCGCTGCGCAACGCCGGCATTCCGAACCGCGTCGTCGCGCTGAAAGACGGCACCATGGGCTGGGACCTCGCCGGCTTTGAGTGCGAGCGCGGCGCGGGCCGCGTTGCGCCGCCGCCGTCCGAACGGGGGAAAGCGAAAGCGCTGGCCGCGGCGGAGCGGGTTGCCGCGCGGTTTGGCGTCAAGTTCACGACGCCGCACGAGGTCGGCAAGTGGCAGAAGGATGCAAGCCGCACCTTGTACCTGCTCGATGTGCGCACGCGGCAAGAATTCGAGCGTGACCACGTGGCGGGCTCGCGGCACGCTCCGGGCGGACAGCTGGTGCAGGCGAGCGACGAATACGTCGCGGTGCGTAACGCGCGCGTCGTGCTGATCGACCCTGAGCGCGTGCGCGCGGTGATGACAGCGTCGTGGCTCGAGCAGATGGGCTGGAACGAGGTCTACGTGCTCAACGACCTCGCGGGGCTCGCCATGGAAAGCGGCCCACGTCGGCTACCCGAGATTCGGAAGTGGAACAACCTCGTCTCTCCCGAATCCGTGAGCGGGACGGTTCTCGATCTGTCCACCAGCTTGCGCTTCTATCACGCACACTTTCCGGGCGGGTGGTGGGGCGTGCGGTCCCGCTTGTCCGAAGCCAGAGAAAAAATCGGAGACGTGCGCAGTCTCGTCCTCACCTCAGAGGACGGATTGCTTGCGCATCTCGCCGCGCCGGAAGCGGCGGCGCTATGGCGGCAGGCGCGCGTCAGCGTGCTCGACGGCGGAAACGCGGCCTGGATTGCCGCCGGCAAGCCGGTTGAGGGCGGCGTCGAGCGGGCCACCACGACGCGCGACGACGTCTGGTACAAGCCCTACGATCACGCGTCGGACTACAAGCAGCACGCGCGCGACTATCTCGCCTGGGAGGTCGCGCTGGTGGATCAAGTGAAGCGCGATCCGACCATCCGGTTTCGCAGCTACTGATCCATTTCGTCGCCGATCCCCGACAGAAAAACGAGGAAATAGAAGATTCATATTGCGCCGTGTATCGTCCGCGCCGTTCCATTCGAACAGGCGAGGAATCACAAGATGCGCATCCATCCCCTGGTAGCGGGCGCGGCCGCGAGCGTGATCGTGGCCTGCGGTGTGGGCGTTGCGGCCATGACCGGAGTCCTGCCGCGCACGCAGGCGGAGAAGGCCGAGGCGCTGCCGCCGGCGGCGAAGAAAGAATGCGCCGAATGCGGCACGGTGGTAAGCGTGAGGCTGGTGGAGCAGAAGGGCGAAGGCACGGGGCTCGGCGCGGTGGTCGGCGGCGTGGCGGGCGCGGTGGTCGGCCACGAGATCACGCACGGCCGGGACGTCGGCACGGTGGTCGGGGCCGCCGGCGGCGCCGTTGCCGGGCACCAGATCGAGCGCCAGGCGCGGAGCACCCAGCACTACGAAGTCCGCGTGCAAATGAGCGACGGTCAGTCAAGAAATGTGAAATTTTCCGCGCCGCCGGCGTGGAAGCAGGGCGACAAGGTGAGACTGCAGGACGGCAAGCTCGTGTCGGCATAGCCCGACGGCGCTCGATGTGCTATTTATAGAAAGGTGAGAACAAGAACAAGAAAAGCCGCTTGAGCCAGCGCTGGATCATCCAGGACGCGGTCAGGCGGATCCAGGATCTCGTCGCCGAAGCCATGGGCCGGAACCTCCCCGGCGTGGTCGGCGCGCGCCTCGAGCACATCGTCCAGAGCGTCGCCGCGAGCGAGGTTTCCTCGGTAGGCGACGCCTACTCGTGGCGCGAAGTCTCGATCCTGCTCGCCGACCTGCGCGGCTTCGCCTCCATCGCCGAGTCCTACCCTGCGCGCGTGGTCCTCGACACGCTGAACCGCTGCTTCGCCACCCTGACCGAGGTGATCGTCCAGCACTACGGCATCATCGACAAGTTCATGGGCGACGCGATCATGGTGGTGTTTCCCGGCGACCAGGATGCCGCGCACGACCACGCCCGGCGCGCCATCCTCTGCGCCGTGCAGATGCAGATCGCGATGGACGAGCTGCGGCAGAAGCAGCGCTCGGAGAACGTGCCGGAGATGTTCCTCGGCATCGGCGTGAACACCGGCAAGGTGATGACCGGCCTCATCGGCTCCGACCGCTATCGCGCCCACACCGTCATCGGCGACGAGGTGAACCTCGCCTCGCGCATCGAGGCGTTCAGCCTGCGCGGCCAGGTGCTTTGCAGCCAGTCGACCTACGAGTTGTGCCAGGACTTCGCCGACTGCGGCGCGCCGGTGCAGGTGTACATGAAGGGCAAGGCCGAAAGCGTCCTGATCCGCGAGGTGAAGGGCATTCCCGCGCTCGGCAAATTCGTGCCGCGCAGGGAGCTGCGCCGCTCGGCGCGCGTCGAGGTGCTGCTGCCCTTCGCCTACCAGATCGTCAGCCGCAAGACGGTGCTCGCGACCGTCGACACGGGCACCATCCACAACATCGGCTATGACGGCGTGCTGGTGGAGATCGAGCGCCCGCTGCCGCTCTACGCGGAGATCAAGATTGCGGTGAACCTCGTCAGCCTCGGCTACCGCGCCGAGGACGTCTACGGAAGGATCGTGGACGTGCGCGAGGACAAGGGCCGCTGGTTCTGCGGCGTGGAATTCACTTCGGTCACGCGCCAGGCGAGCGAGAAGATCCGCCTCTTCGTGCAGATGCTCATCCCGTCGTACGTGCCGGTGCAGGCAACCCGCGAGCCACCTTCAGCGCAGGAAGCAGCCGTCGGTGACGTCGATCACCGCGCCGTTCAGGATCGCCGGAGCATCGAGAGCTAGCCAGCGGATCGCCTCGGCTACCTCTTCCGGCCGGCCAACCCGCTTCGTGTACACCGCGCGCATGAGCTGGGTGATGCGCTCGGGCTGGGCGTTCTTGAGGAGCTCGGTGTCGATCGGACCCGGCGCGACGGCATTCACCTGGATGCCCTGCGGCCCGAGATAGGAAGCGAAGCTGCGGGTGAAGCTCACCACGCCCGCCTTGGTGACCCCATACCAGAGGTCGGTGTGCGCCATGAATGCCGCGACCGAAGCCACATTGACGATGCGCCCGGAGCCGCGCTCCGCCATGCCCTTCGACGCCGCCCGGATCAGCTCGACCGGCGCCTCCAGGTTCACGCGCAACATGCGGGTTCTAGCCTCGTCCGTATAGCGATCGATCGGCAGCGCGGCCTGAATGCCGGCGTTGTTCACCAGCACGTCCAGCTTGCCGATTCGCATGATGAGAGCGGGAATTGCGGCGAGGTCCGTCAGATCGAACTGGATCGGCTCCGTGCCGGCTGCGGGTTGAGCGAATTCCTTGTCGAGGACGAAAACCTGCAGCCCCGACTTGACAAGCGCCTCGGCAGCGGCGCGACCGATACCGCGGCCGGCGCCGGTGACGAGGGCGGTCTTCACAAGGCTGACTCTAAGCCGAGCTTAGCCCGGGCATGTCGAACCCGGCGGCCCTGAGCTCGGTGATGAGCGCCTCTTCCTGCGGTACGGTCAGCTCGACGAGCGGCGGCCGGCAGGTCTTCCACTCGCGGTCGTTGCCGAAGTGCGCCACCGCCGCCTTCAGCGCCGGGATCATGGGCTGCTTCTGCACGATCTTGCGCGTCGCGCTGATGCCGGCCTGGAGCCGCTCGGCGTCCGCCGAGCGCCAGTTGCGGTAGACGTTGGCGATCGGTCCTGGATTGATGTTGCCGGTGGCGGTGATGCAGCCCTTGCCGCCGTGGCGCATGTTGTCGAGCAGGAACACCTCGCTCCCTGCGAAGACGTCGAAGCCCTCCTTCGCGAACGCGTCGAGCATCGCCTTGGTGTTGGACCAGTCGCCCGAGGAGTCCTTTACACCGGCAACGATGCCCGGGTATTTCGACAACAGCTTCTCGATGAGCGGCAGCGTGATCGCCACCTGGGCGACGGGCGGGATGTGGTAGAGGTAAAGCTGCAGGCGCTCGTCGCCGACGCGTTCGATCACCTCGGCGAAGTTGCGGTACAGCCCCTCGTCCGAAACCCCCTTGTAGTAAAAGGGCGGCAGCATCAGCACCCCGGCGCAGCCCAGCTCGACCGCGGCGCGCGTCATCTCGATGGAATCGGACAGCGCGCAATGGCCGGTGCCGGGCATCAGGGCCGAGGCCGGCACGCCGCCGGCCACGAGTTTTTCAAGTAAAGATTTTTTTTCAGAAACAGAGAGCGAGTTTGCTTCGCTGTTGGTGCCGAACACCGCGAGGCCGGCGCAGCCGCTCTTCAGCAGCCACCGGCAGTGGCGCACGAAGCGCTGCGCGTCGGGCGCGTAGTCCTTGCGGAACGGCGTGATCACCGGGGCGAGCACGCCCTCGATGCGCTTCACCTTCGCCATGGCTGGCTTCATGTCAGTCCACCTTTGCTCCGGATGCCTTCACGATCGGCGCCCAGCGCGCCAGCTCTTCCTTCATCATGGTCGCCATCTGCTCGGGCGAGCCGGGAATGATGTTGTAGCCGAGGTCGTGCATGCGCTTCACGAATTCGGGCGCCTTGGTTGCCTGCACTGCGGCGGCGTTCAGCTTCATGATGATGTCGCGCGGCGTAGCGGCCGGCACCATGATGCCGAACCAAACGCCGGACTCGTAGCCCTTGACCCCGGCTTCCGCGATCGTCGGCAGATCGGGAAGCGCCGGATCGCGCTTCGCGCCGGTGGTGGCGATCGCGCGCAGCTTGCCGGACTTGATGTGCGGGAGGGACGACGGGATGTTGTCGAACATCATGTTGGTCTGCCCGGCGAGGAGATCGGTGACCGCCGGCGCGCTGCCCTTGTATGGGATGTGCACGATGTCGGTGCCCGTAAGCTGGGTGAACATCGCGCCCGACATGTGGATGCTGGTGCCGGCGCCGCTCGAGGCGTAGGTCAGCTTGCCCGGCTCCTTCTTCGCCAGGTTGATCACGTCCTGGACCGTCTTCGCCGGCACCGACGGGTGCACCACCAGCACGTTGGAAAGCGACACGATCGGCGCGACCGGCGCGAGATCCTTGTTCGGATCGAGCGGCATCTTCGCGTACAGCGCCGGGTTGATGGCCTGGATGCCGCTCGTGCTCATCACCATCGAATAGCCGTCGGGCGCCGAGCGCGCCACGTCGAGGACGCCGAGGTTGCCGCCGGCGCCGGGCTTGTTCTCGACCGCCACCGGGTGGCCGAGGATCTTGGTCATCTCGTTGGCGGTGGCGCGGGTGGCGATGTCGACCGCCCCGGCCGGCGTGAACGGCACGACGATGCGCATCGGCTTGGACGGGAACGCCTGGCCGAAGGCCGCGCTTGAGAGGGCAAAACAGAAGACAACAGCGAACAGACGCGACACTAGGGGGCCTTTCGAAGGTAGAGTGACCCCGCAATTATGGCCGACCTCGCCCGGGCGGTGAATATCGCCGATTTGCGGCGCATCGCGCAGCGCCGCCTGCCGCGCGCGATCTTCGACTTCTTCGACGGCGGCGCCGAGGACGAGACGACGCTGCGGGACAACTGTGCCGCGTTCCAGCGCGTCCGCCTGCTGCCAAAAGTGCTCGTCAACGTATCGAAAGTCGACACCAAGGCTTCCATTTTCGGGCGTGAGGCGGCGCTGCCACTCGCCGTCGCGCCCACGGGGGGCATCAGCGCCGGACGCTACGGCGCCGAGCTCATTCTTGCGCGCGCGGCAAAGGCCTGGGGCGTGCCCTTTACCATGGCCACTCCTTCGGCGTTCTCGATCGAGCGTCTGGCGGAGGAAGTGGGTGGGCGCTTGTGGTTCCAGCTCTATTGCGTGAGAGACCTGGAGTTCCGCGCGAAGCTCGTCCGCAGGGCCAGGGACGCGGGCTACGAGGCGATTCTCGTCACGGTGGACCTTCCGGTATCGGGCAAGCGCGAGCGCGACCCGCGCAACGGCTTCCATACGCCCTACAGCCCGAACTGGCGCAATTCCAGGGACGTGATCTTCAAGCCGGCATGGGCGCTCGACATGCTGCGCAACGGGCTGCCCGGCATGGCCAACATGGAGGGCTACCGCTTCAGCGCGGCGCCCGGCACCGACATCGTGACGGCGGTCGGACGCGAAATGGACGCCGGGCTCGACTGGGACTACATCAAGCAACTGCGCGACCAGTGGCCGGGCAAGCTGCTCCTGAAAGGCGTTGAGCGCGCGGACGACGCCGAGCGCGCCGTCTCGGTGGGCTGCGACGGCGTCGTAGTCTCGAACCATGGCGGCCGGCAACTCGACGGCGCGACCGCCACCCTGGACGCTTTACCGCATATCTCGAGAGCGGTGGGGAGCAAGCTGACGCTGCTGCTCGACGGCGGTGTGCGCCGCGGCGTGGACATCCTGAAGGCGCGCGCCCTCGGCGCGAAGGCGGTGCTCACGGGCCGGGCGACGCTCTTCGGCGCGATGGCCGGCGGCGAGCCGGGAGCGAAGCGGGCGCTCGAGATCCTGTCGAGCGAGCTCGTGCGCGCGATGCAGCTCTGCGGCGTGCGTTCGGTCGCCGAGATTACGTCCGAGCTCGTTGACCCCGGCTAGGCAGCGCCGAGCTCGAGCACCACGGCGCACATGCGACGGGTGCTCGAGCGGGCGCGTCCCCTTTACAGCGACCGCAGGAAGTTGAACAGGTCCTGCTTCTGGAACTCCGAGAGACCGTTGAACTTCGAGATCACCGCGTTCGCCTCCGAGCCGGTGCTCGAGTGCGCCTGGATCGCATCTTTCAGGTCGTCGGTGCGTCCGTCGTGCAGGAAGAAGATCCGCTGACCGAGGCCCCATAGCGGCGCGGTGCGGAACTCCCTTCCCGTGGCCGCTCCCTGAGAGATGCTGTCGGCGAGCCCGACGCCCATGTCATGGATCAGCAGGTCGGAGTACAGGTTCGCCGTCTGGAAGCGCAGTGCCTCGACCGTCGCATTGCCGGTCCTCATCGAGGGCGTGTGGCAGAGCGCGCAGCCGATGCTCGAGAACGTGCTCCTGCCGCGGCCGATCGAGTTCAGGCCTCCCGGGGTGTCGGGGTCCGGCTTCGGCGGCGCGAGGAAGCGCTGGAAGTTGGCGAAGTTCGCCACCGCCGGTGTCGCCGCCAGGGCCGCCGTCAGCCGCGTCGCGGCGTTGTCGGCCGCGTCCGTGTTCTGCACGTCGTTCGGGACCCGGGCGAACTGGCACGAAGGCGTCTGGTCGCGCTCGTTCTGAAAGAGCTCGTTGGTGATGCCCATCTCGACGTTGTAGGCCTCGCCGGAGAAGATCATCAGCGACACGTTCTGCGCCTTCCAGCCGAAGCGCGTGATGCTGCCGTCGTTGCCGTTGCGGTTGGGCCGGCCGCTGATGCCGAGGGCCGATTTCGTCGACGAATCGCGCGAGCGGTTGACGAGGATCGTGGTGTCGGTGATCTCCTCGATCAGCCCCGCGCCGAACACCGGGGTCGGGATGCGGAAGATCACGTTGCGGTTGGCAAGCTGGGTCGCGAAGTCGGGCTGCGCGAGCACGCAGCCGGGCGCGTCGTCGCGGCCCTGGATGGTGAAGATCGCGTGCACTCCGCCGTCAGGCGATCCGTCCGCGTTTTTCACGAAGCGCGCCTCGCGCACCGGGCCGTTCAGCCGGATGAACGAAGGCAGCTTGTTGTCGGCGCCCCGCAGGCTGGCGAACGCCACCTGCGGATTCACCTTCGGGCTGGTGCCGCCGCTCGCCGGCTGCGCATGGCAGCCGCCGCAGGCGTCGAGGTTCATCGTCGGGCCGAGGCCGTCGGGGACGTCTTCGACTCCGTTGAAGTCCGTCAGGCCTTGGTTGAAGAACGCGAGCTGGTTCGCGGTCAGCCCCGGCAGCGGCCCGCCGGCATCGGGCTCGCCGCCGCGCACGCCCGGGTCGCGCGCGACGAAATCAACCGAGGTGGCGATCTGCGAATGGAAGAAGAGGAAACCGACTACGGACGTGACAACCAAAGGGACTGCGTCCCTGAGTTTCATGCGACCTCCCACCCCCGGTTATCCCCGAAAACAAACAGAAAGAAGCAGGAAAGAAGCGCAGGTGAGAAGCGCTGCTGCGCGGCCGTTTGTTATTACGCCGCGTCGTTCCTCCGCCCGAATGTTGTACTTGATCCGGATGAAAAGCTAAAGACTTTTTTGTTACTTGGAAAGGTGCGACAAAACGTCGCACCCTAATTAAAACTTCGGACGTAGTCGGGCGCGCTGAACAGCCACTCGAGCGCATCGTAATAACGCTCGGCGCTCCGGCCGCGATAGATATCGTTGCGGATCTCGCGCTCGAGCCCGTCGGGCACGTGGAAGATCATGCCGACGAGGCGGTTCGCCGAGACCTGCACACGCGAGGCGCGCACCACGCGCCGCTTCTGGTACGCCTGGAACGCTTTCTCGAAGTCGCCGTCGAACGCGTCCGCGCAGGCGCCGAGGCAAACGGCGTCCTCCATCGCCATGGCAGCGCCTTGCGCCATGTACTGCAGCATGAAGTGCGCCGCGTCGCCGAGGAGGGTGACGGGCCCGCGCGTCCAGTTCTCCACCGGCTCGCGATGCACGAGCATCCAGCGGCGGTACTCCCGTGGCGTGCGCATCAGCTTGAGCGGCTGGTCGCAGTAATGCGCAAAGAAAGGCAGCACCTCCTCTGGCGTGGCGAGCTCGTTGTGCCCGCCGCTCGTGTGCTTGCCGATCACCGTGGCGACCAGGTTGAAGAGCTTCCAGCCGCGCAGCGGGTAGTGAACGATGTGCGTGTTATGGGCCGCCCAGAGCGTGGCTGCGGCCCAGCGCAGGTCCCTGGGCACGTCGTTCGCGTCGAGCACCGCGCGGAAGCACATGTGCCCGGTAATGAGCGGCAGCTTGTCGCCGACGATGCTTTCGCGGATCACCGAGCGCCCGCCGTCGGCGCCCACCAGCGCCGCGCCTTCGATCGTTTCGCCGTTCGCCGTATTGACGACGACTTTCCTGTCCTCGGCCCGGAAGCCCGCGACACGCGTGCGGGTGCGCAGCTCGATCAGATCCGAGAGCGACTTGCAGCCGTCGAGCAGCGAGCCGTGGATGTCGGCGCGGTGCGTGACAGCGTACGGATTGCCGAAGCGCTGGGCGAAACGCTCGTCGAGAGGAATGTCGATCACCCTCTCGGCGCTCACGCCGTCCATCATCAGCAGGCGCTCGATGAAGACCGCTTCCTTCTTCACCAGGCCCCCGACCCCCAGGGCATCGAGCGCGTGCCAGGCGTTGGGCGCGAGCTGGATGCCGGCGCCGATCTCGCCGAACTGCGGCGCCTGCTCGAGCACCATCGAGCGAAACCCCTTGCGCGCGAGGGCAAGCGCGGCCGCGAGCCCGCCGATGCCGCCGCCTGCGACGACGACCGGCCGAGTGTTGCGAGCTGCGTCGCTCGGCTTCATTGCGGCATGTTAGGCGGTTCCGTCAGAAAAGCACGGCGATGCCGTCGAGCTCGCCTTCGGAGTTCACGAGCTCCACGCGCTTGCGGGCGATCCTGAAGCCTTCCCCGGCGCGGCGCAGCCGGTGCTGAACCAGCGCACCGTACAGTCGCTGTTTCTCGTTGCGGAACTCGGTCAAATGAAGGGTCGAATCGACGGTGATTTCGCCTCCGTTCTCCTCGGAAACCGTCACATTGCCTACCTGATGCACGGTGCGGGCGAGCGGCTGGCGGGCATGCGCGCGAGGGTGGCGCGCCTGCCTGACGCGCAGCTCGAGGAGCGTGCGGTCGTCGTGGATGATGGAGGACGTCTCAAAGGGATCTTTCTGGTTTTGCTCGAGCGGAACCCAATAGGTCGCGTCGTCGGTAAAGAGCCCGAGCCATTCCTCGTAGCGCTGGGTGTCGAGGAGCCGCGCCTCGTGGTAGAGGAATTGCTCGGGAGTCATTGCTCCGACCCCTTGGTAGTCGAAGGGGTCGTCATGTATTCGAGCCAGGCCCGCATCTGGCCGCGGATGAAGACTTCGCTTGTTCCCGTGGCGCCGCGCGTGGCGCCCGGTTCGGCCACGTCGCGCCCGGCGCCGCGTCCGATGTACGCCCACTCGACCGCGCCGGAGGCGAAGCCGCGCTGGATGCGCTCGTAGACCTCGAGGTCGTCGGTCAGCACCCAGGACGCGGTGCCATTCACGACGTTGGAGAAGGCGATGGTGTCGTGGAACATGCGCGCCGGCGCCCGGTTCATGCGGAAGGTATACGTGTAGACCACCGAGCGGTCGACCGCGAGCGGGTGGATGAACCGCAGCTGGCGAAACTGGCTCATGAAAGACGCGTTCGGATAGAGGATGGTGTTCCAAAGGGTCACGCGCAGGATGCTGTCTGCTTTCTCCTGGCCGTGCTCCCTTGCGAGGATCGCCCGGTACTCCTCGAACGCCGGGTTGCCGAGACCGGCGACCAGGCGCGAATCGTCGTGGTAATCGCCCATGTAGCCGTGGCCGCGCGGCGTGGTCCAGATGCCGGTCGCCTCCCAGACCGACTCCGGCGCGCCGTTCTGCCGCATCTGCCGCACGGCGATGTCGTAGTAGTGCTCCTCGCCCGGCTTGCCCGGCTCGGGTGCATTGCGCGCCGCCGCCACGGAGGACGCGTGCACCCATGCCGGGTGCGCGCCGTCGAGGTGGTTCTCGAGCATCAGCTTCCAGTTGCCGTTGTAGGCATGCTTGAAGACGCCGCCCGCCACCTCGAGCTCGCCGCCAGGCGCGCGATCGACGAAGTCGTCGAGCGATGCTCTGGCAGGACCCAGAAAAGCCTGGAGATCTTCCCCTTTAGGAGAAAGTGAAGCGAAGATAAAGCCGCGATACGTTGCGACCCTCGGGACCGCCTTCAGCCGCAATTCGCTCAGGTTCCCTTTTTCATACCCGGTGCCAAAGGGCACGGCCTGCAGCGTGCCGGCGCGATCGTAGCTCCAGCCGTGATAGGGGCAGACGAACCGCTCGGCATTTCCACGCCCTTCGGCGCACACCATCGCACCACGGTGGGCACAGCGGTTGACCAGGACGCCGATTCCTCCGTCGTCCTTTCTTGCGACCACGACGGGTTCGCGGCCCATCCTGGTCGTGAAATAATCGCCCGGCGTCTTCACCTGGCTTTCGTGCCCAAGCATCAGCCAGGCGCGGCCGAAGATGCGCTCCATCTCGAGCTCGAAGATCGCCGGGTCCGCATACACCGAGCGGTGCACGCGATCGGGCTGCACCAGCATCGCGAGCTGTTCGTTGGCCGCCATGTCCCGTTGACAAGTGAGTGCCGTTCTTTATTCTAGCCGCGACCGACAGGTCCTTTGACATGTTCAACATTCGCATCGGCGTTGCGACCATCGCGTCGTTCCTGGCTGCCTGCGCTGGCGGCGGGCCCACCGCGCCGGAAGGCGAGGCGGCGGATCTCATTCTCCATAACGGCAGGATCGTCACTGTCGACGGCGGCTTTACCATCGCGCGCGCGGTTGCCGTCCGCGGCGATCGTTTCGTAGCAGTGGGCGACGACGCGCGCATACGCCTGCTCGCTTCGGCGAAGACCCGGCAGATCGATCTCCGCGGCCGCACCGTCATCCCCGGGCTGATGGACGGGCACCTGCACAACGCGGGCGGCGGGCCAGGGGTAGACCTGTCGAGCTCGCGCAGCGTGAACGAGCTGCTGGCGGCCGTTGAGGCGCGAGCAAGGGCGTCAGCCGCCGGCGCGATCATCGTCTCAAACGGCGACTGGCACGAGGCGCAACTCAAGGAAAAGCGCCTGCCGCACCGACGCGAGCTCGACCGCGTCGCGCCACGCAACCCCGTAGTGCTGGTGCGCGGCGGGCACGAGTTCATCCTGAACTCCGCAGCGCTCGAGCGCTGGGGCATCTCCAGAGCGACGGCGAGCCCGGCGGGCGGCGAGATCGGACACGACGCCGACGGAGAGCTGAACGGCGAGCTCGTCGACACCGCGCGGGGCCTGGTCAAACTGCCGCCGCCGCCGAAACTCACGCCGGAGGGCATCGCGGCGCAGATGCGCCTTCTCAACAGCGTCGGCCTCACGAGCGTGCGCATTCCCGGCTCGTTCCAGTTCGGCGGTGACATCCTGGCGCCGTACCGGATGTTCCAGGAGCTGAAGGCCAAGGGCGAGCTCACGATGCGGGTGAACTACCTGATGCGCATTTTCGACTTCTCGAGCGTCGAGAAGGTGCGCGCCACGATCGCGAGCTGGAACGTGCGCCCGGACGAAGGCGACGAGTGGCTGCGCATCGGCGGCATGAAGACGCTGATCGATGGCGGCTTCGAGGGCGGCCACATGCGTGAGCCGTACGCCGAGCCGTACGGCCGCGGCGGCAAGTTCAAGGGCATCCAGGTCGTGCCGATCGCCGACTACAACGCGGTGGTAATGGAGCTCAACCGCCAGGGATGGCGCGTGGCGACGCATGCGGTCGGCGACGCGGCGGTGGACCAGGTGCTCGCGGCGTACGAGGCGGCCGACAGGGAGCGCTCCATCCGCGACCGGCGCTGGACGATCGAGCACCTCTTCATCGGCCGCCCTGACCACTATCCGCGCATCCGCGCGCTCGGCGTCGTCGTGTCGGCGCAGGACCATCTCTACCTCGCCGCGCCCAGCCTGGCCAACTACTGGGGCCGCGCCCGGGCAGAGCAGGTCACGCCGGTGCGCACGTTCCTCGATGAGAAGCTGCTCGTCGCCGGCGGCACCGATTCGCCGGTGATTCCGTACAACCCGTTCTGGGCGATGTACCACTTCGTCACGCGCAACACGATCTCCGACGGCGTCTACGGCGCGAGCCAGCGCATCACGCGCGAGGAGGCGCTCCGCATCTACACCATCAACAACGCCCGCCTGACGTTCGAGGAGGGCATCAAGGGGTCGATCGAGCCGGGCAAGCTCGCCGACCTCGTCGTGCTTTCCGCCGATTTCCTCACCGTGGCCGAGGGCGCCATCCCGTCGATCAAGCCGCTTGCCACGATGGTCGGCGGCAAGTTCGTCCACGTGGCCGCGCCCGACGAGCTCGGGGTCGGGCGCTGATGAAGCGCCTCGTCCTCGCGTACCTGCTCGCGCCCAGCGGGGCGATTCCCAACCATCCGCGCTGGCCGGCGGCGTGGCGCAACCGCGCACGGCGAAGAACGTGCAATGCATAATTCGGGTCGGCTTGCCGCCCGGCGATCCGGTGCATGGGACCGGCGGGCCGCTCTTCGAGCACTGGAAATGATGCATACCGCTTCGTGACAGGAAGGCTCATGGACGCTCGCGTCGAAAAGAGAAACAAGCCCGCCATTCTCGGTGCCGGCAAGCACCGCTACCGCGTCGTAGAGAACTGGGCCAAGCTGCCGGAAGGATGGGAGTTCAAGGATGTCGCCGCGGTCGCGGTCGATAGCAAGGATCGCGTCTACTGCTTCAACCGCGGCGAGCACCCGATGATCGTCTTCGACCGCGAGGGCAACTTCATCCGCTCCTGGGGGGAGGGCACGTTCCCGCGCGCGCATGGGCTGCACATCGACGCGAACGACATCCTGTACTGCACCGACGACGGCGGTCACGTCGTGCGCAAGTGCACGACCGAGGGGAAGGTGCTGCTCGAGCTCGGCGTGCCCGGGCAGGCGACGCCATACATGAGCGGGAAGCCGTTTCACCGCTGCACGCACACGGCGCTCTCCCCGCGCGGCGACATCTATGTGAGCGACGGCTACGGCAACGCGCGCGTGCACAAATTTTCGCCGAACGGCAAGCTCCTCAAGTCCTGGGGCGAGCCTGGCACGGACGCCGGCCAGTTCAACGTCGTGCACAACGTCGTGACCGACGCGGAGGGCTGGGTGTACGTGGCGGATCGCGAGAACCACCGCGTGCAGGTGTTCGACGGCAACGGACGCTACGAGACGCAGTGGGCAAACCTGCACCGGCCCTGCGCCCTGTACTGCTGCCGTGGAAGACGGCCCCAATTCGCGATCGGCGAGCTCGGCCCGTCCATGCCGGTCAACCGCCAGCACCCGAACATCGGCCCGCGGATCTCGTTCGTCGACGCAAAGGGAAAGCTCATCGCACGCCTTGGGGGAGAAGACGGGCCTGGACTGGAGCCGGGCAAGTTCATAGCGCCGCACGGCCTGGCCATCGACTCCCGCGGCGACATCTACGTGGGAGAGGTGAGCTACACCGAGTTCCCGCGCCTTTTTCCCGAGCAGAAGACCGCCTGGCGCATGCGCTCGTTACAGAAGCTGGAGAAGCTCAGCTAACTTCAGAAGCTCGAGAAAGCTCGCCTGAGAGTCCTGATCGTCGGTGGCGGCATCGGCGGGCTTTCGCTCGCTCGCGAGCTTGCGCTGCGCGGCATTTCTTCCAGGATTTTCGAAAAGACGTCTCAGCTAAACCCGGTCGGGGCGGGCATCATCATGAACCCCAACGCCATGCGCGTGCTCGAGCGCAATGGCCTCGCCGAAGCGGTGCGTGCCGATTCATGGCCGTACCTCACGCGCGAGACCCGCGACCGGAGCGGACGGCTCCTCGCCACGCGCGACTACCGACCGCTCTACGAGAGCGGCAAGCTCTCTCAAGGCGCCCTGGTACACCGCGCGCATTTGCTGAACGTGCTTTACCGCAGTGTTCCTCCAGGAATGGTTTCCTTCGGGAAAACGGCGTCCGCGGGCGACTTCTCCGGATATGAGCTTGTGGTTGGTGCCGACGGTATCCACTCGCAGGTCCGTCGCGAGCTGTTTGGTGAAATTGCACCGCGCTACATGGGCTACCGCTCGCACCGGCTCATCATGGAGAACGTCGCCGGGGTGCGCTGCTTCACCGAGTACCTGGGGCGAGGGCAGCGCATCGGTCTTGTGCCGATTTCCGAGTCGAAGCTCTACGTCTGGACGACGTTTAATTCGCGGCGCAACGCCAATCCGCAGGTCGACCTCCCGCGCCTCTTCGCGCAGTTCACCGACGCAAGGCTGCAGCGCCTCTTTGCCGCGCTGCCGCCCCATGAGGCCGTCATCACCACCGAGATCGAGGAGCTGTGGTCCGACGACTGGGTCCGGCTGTCCGCGCACGGCGCCGCCGTTCTGCTCGGCGACGCGGCGCACGCGATGACCCCGAACATCGGCCAGGGCGCCGGAATGGCGATGGAGGACGCGGCCGTGCTCGCGGAGGAACTGGCGAGCGGGGTCGAAATCGAGCATGCTCTGGGGAATTACGCACGGCGGCGCAAGCCGCGCGTCGACACGGTGGTGCGCATCTCCCGCGAGGTGGGCGAAGACGGGCAGCGTGCCTTCGCTCCAGCCTGCTGGCTGCGCGAGCGCCGCATCGAACGCGAGGCGCGCGACGTCGAAAAGGCGCAGGCAGAGCTGCTGCGCCTGCTCGCCTTTTCTGGATGAAGCCATGGCCAAGATCCGTCATATCGCAATCACCGCCGAAGATCCTTTCGTCACCGCAGAGCTGTTCAAGAACGCGCTGGGGCTCGAGGAGATCTCGCGCGGCGACAGCGACCTCGCGCGCGAGGTCTACCTCACAGACGGCTACATCAACCTCGCGATCGTCTGCTGGAAGCGGACCGCGGAGACGCCCAATCCTTATCCGGAAGGCTACGGACTCGACCACTTCGGCGTGCAGGTGGACGATCTCGAGCGCGCCGAGGCACGCGCACGCAAGGCGGGCGCCGTCTCCCAGCCGCCGCCGCCGGTGGACCTGTCGCGGTTGAGCGGAAACACGATCTTCTTCGAGAAGAAGCTGACTCTTGCCGGCGTCAAGTTCGACCTCTCTGGACACGGATGGCCGGTGACGCCGCAAAAGTAGCGCTCGAGGCCACCGCAGTCCGCAAGAGCTTCGCCAAGGATGGGCGCAGCCTGGCGGTGCTCGACGTCGAGCGCTTCGCGGTGCACGACGGCGAGTTCGTCACCGTCATCGGCCCGAGCGGCTGCGGCAAGAGCACGCTGCTTCACATCATGGGCGGCTTCATCCAGGCCGAGGCGGGTACGATCCAGGTCCACGGCCGGCGGGTGAACGGCCCCGGCCCCGACCGGGGGATGATGTTCCAGGAGTTCGCACTCTTCCCGTGGAAGACCGTCGCCGGCAACGTGGCCTGGGGTTTGGAAGCTCAAGGCCTTTCCAAAGAAAAGGTACAGAAGAGCGTAAATGAACACCTTGCCATGATCGGCCTCACCGAGTTCCGCAACCATTACCCGGCCGAGCTCTCCGGCGGCATGAAGCAGCGAGTCGCGCTCGCGCGGGTGCTCGCGTTCGACCCCGAAGTCCTGCTGATGGACGAGCCCTTCGGGGCGCTCGACGCCCAGACCCGCGAGGCCATGCAGGAGGAGCTGACCCGCCTCTGGGAGCGCAGCGGCAAGACCATCGTCTTCGTCACCCACGACATCGACGAGGCGGTCTACCTCGGCGACCGCGTCGTCGTCCTGACCGCGCGCCCCGGGCGCATCCGGGAAGAAATCAGGATCGATCTGCCACGCCCGCGCGCTCTGGAGATCAAGAAGTCCGTGCAATGCCACGAGTACCGCAACTACATCTGGGACCTGATCCGCAGCGAGTCGCGGAGGCAACGCCCGGCCTGATCATATTCGAGGGAGGCGATCGTGCAAATGACGTCTGCTAGGATGCTCGCGGCTCTTATTGCTCTCGCCATCTCCGCCATGGCATCGGGACAAGAACGCTTTCCAAACATCCCGCGCGATCAACTGACCGACGCGCAGAAAGAGGTCTACGACGCCATCGCGGGCGGCCCGCGCGGCGGCGTGCGCGGCCCGTTCGGGCCGCTGCTGCGCAGCCCCGAGCTCGCCGACCGCGTGCAGAAGCTCGGCGAGTACCTGAGGTTCAAGAGCTCGCTGCCGGCGCGGCTGAACGAAATGGCGATCCTGATCAACGCCCGGTTCTGGGACTCGAAGTACGAGTGGAATGCGCACAAGCCATTCGCGCTGAAGGGCGGCCTTGCCGAGTCGATCGCCGACGACCTCGCGCAGAACAGGCGGCCGCGCAACATGAAGGCCGACGAGGAAGTCGTCTACGACGTCTGCATGGCGCTGCACAAGACGCACTTCGTCGACGATGCGCTCTTCAAGCGGGCGGTCGCCGCCGTGGGAGAGCGTGGCGTGGTCGACCTCATCGCCGTCAGCGGCTACTACACCCTGATCTCGATGGTGCTCAACGTCGCGGAGATTCCGCTACCGGCCGGGGCCAGCGCGCCCTGGTAGGCGGCGACGCGGCGAATGTTGAAGCGTACCTGGCTGACGGCGTCGCTGTTGCTCCACCCGCTGGTCCTGCCCGGTGCATTCGCAGAGGAGGCCGCGCGTCCCTCTTACGCCACCGTTCGGGCGAGCCCCGACGGCATCGGCAAGGTCTATCTGGGTCGCGAAATCGCACAAGTGATGACGTTTCACGGCGCGCGATGGCTGGAGCGCCCCGAGCGCATGGAGGAGGAACGGCCGGATCGGGTGCTCGCGACGCTCGACCTGAAGCCCGGCATGAGGGTGGCGGACGTCGGCGCGGGCAGCGGCTATTACTCCTGGCGCATCGCCGAGCGCGTGGGCGCGGGCGGCACCGTATACGCGGTCGACATCCAACCGGAAATGGTCAGGCTCCTGCAGCAGCAGATGACCCAGCGCGGCGCCGCGAACGTGAAAGCGATCCTCGGCACCCACACCGATCCGCGCCTGCCTGAGGCCACCCTCGATCTTGCGCTGATGGTGGACGTCTACCATGAGCTCGAATACCCGTACGAGATGCTCGACTCGATTACGCGCGCCCTCAAGTCCGGCGGGCGTCTGGTATTCGTCGAGTTCAAGGGAAACGATCCGACCGTGCCGATCAAGCCCCTGCACACCATGACCGAAGCCCAGGTGCGCAGGGAAGCCGCCGCGGTTCACGCCCTGGAATGGCAGAAGACGGTCGGCGACCTGCCCTGGCAGCACGTCATTGTTTTCCGCAAACGATGATCAAGAAGCGCTGGCATCGGCGTCCGATGAATGCGCGTGCGGGAATACGCTATTACCGCGGCAGGTAGCTCTGGTCGACCATCGAGTCGACGTTCACCGGCTTCTCGAGCCACTGCAGCTTCTCCAGCATGAAGGCGGAGAGCTTCTTCAAGCTCTCGACGTCGACGCGCGCGTTCGGATCGCGCTTCCAGTCCGCGTTCTTGAGGTAGATCTCGAGCGGCGTGCGTACGAACCCGGCCTTGTGCAGGTCGGCCTTGGCCTGCGCGGTGTTGGCTAGGTAGTACTTGGTGACCGCGACGTAATCGGCTAGGAAGGCGCGCACCGCGTCGGGGTTTGCCTTCAGGAATTTCTCGCCGAAGAAGATGTCGAGCAGCTCGTGGTCGTAGCCCACCGCTTCGGTCGCGGTGAAGAGCTTCCTGAGGCCGCCTTTCGCGACTTCCGCGGAGTAGAACGGCTCGACGAAGGTGCCGGCGCTCACCTTGCCGGTGCGCACCGCGTCGCCGATCGCCGGGAACGCCATCGGCACCACCTTGGTGTCCTTGTCGGGCACGAGGCCGGCGTTGATCAGCCCGGCGCGCGCCCAGAGGTCGGTCGCGGTCTTGATTCCCACGACGCCAATCGTGCCGCCTTTCAGGTCCTGCACCCTCTTCACGGGACCGTCGTCCTTCACCATGTAGGTGGTGCTGAACCACTGCTTTCCCGCGGCCTCCAAGCAGACGCTCGCAACGATCTTCATGTCGACGCCCTGGGCGTGGGCGAAGATCACCGCGAGCCCCGGCGCGGTGCCGGCGTCGAGCTCGCCGGCGAGAAAGGCCTGGAAGCGCTCCGGGTTGGCCTGGAACAGGATCTGCTTGAGCTGATAGCGCTTGCCCTGGTTCGGCGTGAGGTCCGGGCGCGCGCTCATCAGCCAGACCTGCTCCTCGGCGGCGAAGCCGCGTCCGAAGCGGATCAGCGGTGCCGTTTGCGCGGTCGCGGCTACGGTGAAAAGGACGAGAAGAATCGATAGAACCGCTTTCACTGCGTTCCTTTCACACGTAGTAGGTGTCGAGCTTTTCCCAGTATATCAACCGGTCGCGCGCGACCACGACCGCCTTGTCGAGCAGGTAGCCGAGCAGCGCGATCGCGACGACCACCGCGAGCATGCGGTCGGTCCTGAGCGAGGACAGCGAGTAGCTCACGAGGTAGCCCAGCCCGTCGGCCGAGCTCACCATCTCGGTGATCACCACCACGATCATCGCCACCGGCACCGCGACCCGGAACCCGGCGAAGATGTACGGCGCGCTCGCCGGGATCACGACGCGGCGCAGCGTCTCGCCGCGCGAGGCGCCCATGTTCTGCGCCGACCAGAGAAGCACCCGGTTCACGCTGCGCGCGCCGTGGTAGCTCATGATGACGATGGGGTAGAGGCACTCGAGGAACACCAGCGCGACCTTCGACAGGCTGCCGATGCCGAAGACGAAGATGAAGATCGGGAAGAGCGCGAGCTTGGGCACCGCGTACGTGCCTGAAAAGAGCGGATCGAGCAGGCCGGCGACGAGCTTCGAGCGTCCCATGAGCATGCCGACGAGGATGCCGACCATGGCGGCGAGCGCGAAACCGCCGAGCGCTCGGTAAAGCGTCACCCAGGCTTCCAAAAGCGACTCCGGCTTCGAGAAGAACAGCACCAGCTCGCGTCCGATCTTCTCCAGCGGCGGGAAGAGGAGGGGACTCCACAGGCCGCTGCGGGCCGCCGCTTCCCAGACCAACAACAAAATCACTGGAAAAGCAAAAGGCAGAAACCGCTTCATCCCGGCTGCTCCTGCCACGCGAGCAGCCGCCGCTGCGCGAAGCGCACGAGTCGGTCGCCGACGTAGCCGAGGATCGCGACCGCCAGGAGCGAGACGTACATGAGGTCGAAGCGCAGCGAGTTCTCGGCCTCGCGGATGAGGTGCCCGAGGCCGGAGCGCGCGTTGATCATCTCGGCGGCGAACAT
>Ga0075426_10000253_pt1 | contig 35450 bp, 54 predicted proteins | sample SoiMethybrSBSTD5_FD_75304 | JGI IMG/M metagenome (GOLD analysis project Ga0075426, IMG submission 75304) | Bulk soil microbial communities from a Populus tree surrounding site in Tennessee, USA - Soil MetaG P. TD hybrid SBSTD5 | ecosystem: Environmental > Terrestrial > Soil > Tree plantation... | reverse complement strand
ATGAAATCTCGTGCTGAACTATTTCACGAAGGTCTGCTGCACATCGAACGTTGGTGTGCGCTGAATCACGTCCGGATACCTGAGATCGAGTCGTATCCTGGAAAGGATCCTGATTTCGGTGTCTGTGCCTATTATCGTGATTCTGTCATCCGCATCTGGGTTGATGCGTGCGCTCCGATTGGTCGTTCCGTTCGTGCTTGGTCTTATCCTGGATATGTCGTTGATCGCACACCATACGGAGTTCTCGCTCACGAACTTGGCCATCATGTCGAAGATGCACGTGGTGCTCGCGGTGGCTTGGTCGCCAAAGTCTGGTTGATCGAGACTGCTGAGGATCCCATCTCTGGCTACTGTCCAAATCCGAACGAATGGTTCGCCGAAATCTTTCGTCTTTTCGTCACGAACCCATCACTCCTCGAACTCCTTCGTCCGAAGATGTACAAGCGTCTGCGGACTCGATGGTCGGAGTTGGCAGAGACACGATCCTGGCAAGAAGTGTTGGCTGGCGCAGATCGGTGGATTACTGCTGCGCAGAACAAGATTCGAAAGGCACAACGTGGACAAAGAGAAGGAATCTCCGGAAGAGCAATCCGAATCTATCAGAACCCGGAGTTCGACTTTCACTGAGAATATTCCGTGTGATTTCTGTTATCCTGGTGGAAGCAAATCAGGACGAACACCAACACAGAGGACACCGAATGGATTCCACATCTGCGAGAAATGTGATGACGAATTGCAAGATTTGGTAGCACGTGGTTAGAATCGTCTGGTTCCTAATCCGCACGCCAATCAATGTGTTGATTTGGCGATGGATTCCTTGCGAATGGTCTCATCCCTACGAGATGGAAGATTGATGGGAATCACCATCGCATGGTCTACCGACGAATTTCAACAAGGCAAGATCTATCAGAACCAATTTCTCAATTATCGAGGCAAATGGTTTCGCGGCAGCTTCCAAGTGATTCGCGAGCTCACGTTCGAGGAATTCGTGTCACGATATGAGCAAGAATTTCAGAAACAAGCACCAGACTCGAAAGGTCCACATCCACAAGCACGATACTACGAGATATCAATAGATTGATGGCTAAAGATCACATCATAATCATTCCGAAAGGTACGTTGCAACGTGGGCAATCTTACCGAATAACTGGTGAAGGAATAATGGCCAAAGCATCGTTGAAACCAGAATACGAGTGGCTGGAACAAGCCATTCTTGAAACATTCCTAGCTGGCCATCATGAAGCTCGACCAGATCTAGCATATCCTGAATCTCACAGTGATATGCAGAGTGGAATCAGAGCACTGATTGTGATGTTCGAGATCAAGCGACGGCCAATCGCGCTCGAATGGAAGGATCTGTTCCCAAAATCAGAAGAGAACAAATGACTGACCTGTTCAGTCTCTTTGATCCGCCGCCTCCGGAACCTCAGAAGCCGAAGACTTACCCTCTCGAACCACGACTCTGTCCTCATCGCAACGAAGATAAGACCGAAACATTCTGGACTGATATCCAACAACTTCGCATGACATGGACGTGTCGCGACTGCGGAAATATTCGCGGACGCGTCTGAAGGAAATTTCTTTCATTCGTGACTATTTCGTAGTATACTAGTCGTATCGAACTTCGGTATTTCACCGAAACAGTGGGAGAAGAGGCTACCATGTCACGAATGCGTCAACGAGCAATCCGAGGTGGTCGTCGTTCGGTCTTTTCATGCATCCATCCGAAAATTCGAGTACGAATCCAGAAGGATGCGCAACGATTCAACGTCTTTCCGTCGTTCGTTATCGCGACCGCACTCGAGAATTTCTATGGTGAGATGTATACCGAGAAATTCTACGAAGTCAACAAGCGAAAGAATGGTCAGAAGAAGGTTGCGGCATGACTGATTCCAAGCTTATCGACAAGCTCACCAAGATCAAGAACATGGCCGAAGGAGCCAAAGCCATTGGCTCCGAACAAGAAGCTCAGGCATTCGCCGAACTGCTCCAGAAGATGTTGCTCGACCACAAGCTCCACATGAGCGACATTGAGTTCGCGGCAATGGAACGCGACCAGCCAGTCACCAAACATTTCATCGACTACGACAAGTATCCTGGAATCAAGGTCAAGCTGAAACGAGTCCTGTGGATCGAGAAGCTCGCAGGAATCGTCGCCGAGGCTCACTTCTGCCGCATCCTGGTCTATCCGAATTCGAGCGTGATCACGTTGGTCGGTCGTCCGGATGACTGCGCGGTCGCCGAGTTCATGTTCATGACACTTCAACGCGCGGCCGCTCGAATGTCGAAGACTGCCGCATATCAGTATCTGCTGAAGTGCAAACGAGAAGGAGTTCCAGTTGGTCACGGATTTCGTGATTCGTGGCTCGAAGCATTCGTTGTCCGTCTTGCGCAGCGATATCTCGAAGAACTCAAAGGACGATCAAGCGACGACCAAGCTCTGATGCGGATCAAGAAGTCACAGGATGCCGTCGACGAGTTCATGAACCAGTTCAAGAAGAAGGCATCGTCTCTTTCAGCCAGCCGCAAATTCAATCCTGAAGGAGTTCGGCAAGGACGGGATGCGGCAAACAAGATCCATCTGAAGGCCAACGGAATCACAGGGAAGGAAACCGCAGCACTGCGATTTCCGGAAGGCACTCGAGTTCGAGTGGTCTACTGTGACCAAGAACCTGCGCTGATGGGCAAGACAGGACGAATTGTCTCTAACGGATCGTCGAGAGCGGATTACGTCGTCTATATTGACAACGTCGGCGAGAGGCATTTCAGCCATCTGGATCTGCAGGAGGCACAGTGAGAACCACCGTCGAATTCAAGAATGGTGCGTCGGAGATGGTTCTGGATGTCGTTCCATTCTTTGATCTGGAAGAATCAAAGACATACACCTTGGTCAACAAGGACATGATTGTGATCACCGAGGAACTCCCAATCGCCGACATCAAGCGGATAGTTATCGAGTTCGACGAATAACGGAGGAAATGATGACAAAGAAAGAGATGCTTGAGTGGTTGGTTGACGTTGCGGATGATGCAGTTATCTCGGTCTGCATCGCAGATGAAGCAGAGAATCTCGATGATCTCGAACCTGGATCACTGCTCGATATCAAGGATTCTGGTTTCGTCGCTGGTCAACATGTCCTCTACGTCAACCCTCGGTGAAGTAACTCGCGAATCCAAGTGGCGGGAAATGGGTGGTCGTCTGATCAGAATCTGTGACATGGATGATCATCATCTTCTCTGTGCTATCCGAGTGCTTCGCAACATGTCACCAATTGGCACCAAATGGCATGGGATTCCGTCCCGTCGTCGGATGTGGCTCAACGCAATGGCCAACGAGGCATATGCTCGTGGTCTCGAACTAGATCCTCTCACAGAAACGGAGCCGGTGCACGAATGATCCGAGATCCCAACACTGGTTGGCAAGAACCAACCATCACCATCAACGGATTTCAGCTCAGCTTCGCCGAAGCGATGGCAGTTCGAGTGGCTGTCAGTTCGTATCGGATGTGGTTGAGTGGCCAGAACAGGAAGGAGATCGGCGAACGACTTGCTGACGGATATGACCATTGTCTCCGTGCTGTCGAAGCTCACATGAGAGGCAGACCATGATGGTCAATCTGAAGAATCGACCATGGCGTGTCGGTCGCAAAGTTGGTCGCACAATCTATGCGCAAATCACAGATGTTCCGCGAGACGATGATCCGTTGATTGGCGTTCTTGATACACGTGAGTTGGCAGAACGTGTGGTGGCTGACCACAACAAATCACTTGCAGAGGAGACACATGACCATCAAACTGTTCGAGATTCGTGATCGTGCTACCTGCATCCCTGTCATGTGCATCGAAGTCACTGGCTCGGATGGCTGGCTGCTTCGTCGCGCAGGATTCGGCACTGATCTTCCGTGCTACATTCTCATCAATCTCACCAAGATGGAATGTCAGTACGATCCGTACAGCTGGGAAACATCTGCAAGAACCATGCCAGTTGCGCACGAATGGATTCGTCAGAACTGGGCACAGCTCGACAGTGGTGACGTCGTGGATGTTGAGTATGCGACGAACGAATCGCTCGGAGTCATCAAGAAATCTGAACGTCCGTTTGCACCTCCACCACCATTCACACAAGCAACAGAAATCGAGACGGACTGAACGAAATCTGAAGGAATCTTCTTTACATTCGGTAGTGCGATGAACTATAATTGGTGGTATAAGGAGGCTACCGTATGCAGACTATCGCGCAACTGATGGATCGTGGGACAATGTATCAGCGAGAGCCATCGTGGAAGGCTCTCGGAGTCACGATCCCCGATCCGTCCAAGACCGACGTCTTCCGAGCACTCGAAGCAGCAGGACTCGCCAACTGGAACGTCCACACGGAGGACATGTTCCTCGAAAGCGGCAAGAAAGTGCCGCATCGGAAGGCAATCGTTCGAGGAAGTGACAATGTCGTTCTCGCCACCTCGGGTGGGAACTACACGGCACTGCAGAACGAGGAAGCGTTCGGCGTCATGCAACCGGCATGCGAGAAGTTCGGCATGACGATCGAAGGTGCTGGTCCGCTCGGGATCGGTGACAAGGTCTGGATGCTTGGCAAGCTTCCATCCGAGATGTCCGTCGAACCGGTCAGAGGCGACGTCATCGCAACGTATCTACTGCTGACATCCGGTCACAACGGCAAGACGAAGTGGCGAGCCAAACCGATGGTGATGCGTCTCATCTGCACCAACGGGATGGTGATGACCGAGGCGCTCGGCCAGTTCGCATCGTTCACCCACCACTCGAAGATCAAGGACAACCTCAAGCTCGTCGAGAAGATCATCCTGAATCTCGGCGACGTCATGGAGCGAACTGGTGAAACGTTCTCGAAGTTTGTCGAGAGGAAACTCACGTTTGAACAAACCCAAGCCTACGTCGCGGAAGTGCTCGGCATCGACGAAGACGAAGTCGAAGAGCTCGCCGACGAAAATCCTGTCCTCGCGTCGCGGTTCGAGCGAATCATGGCTCTCGCCGATCACGGGACCGGGCAAGAGTTTGCACCTCACACGCTCTGGTCAGCATTCAACGGAGTGACTGAATACATCGATCACGTCCGGCCGACGGAGGCAGGAACGACAAAGGGAATCATCTCCGCGAACCGATCGGCAATGTTCGGGAAGAACGCGAAGCTGAAGAATCGCGCGCTGCAGATCGCGACGAAGATGGTGCACTGATCCGACGGGAGGTGGTTCATCACCACCTCCTTCTCCTCCGAGGATACCATGAAAGTCATCCGACTCATCACGTTCGAAGGAACTGCGTTTCAACTTGAAGGCCAGCTTTACAGATCATTGAAAGATGGTGTCTGTGACTGGATCCATCCGGTCAAGATAACCATCCAGACACTTCATTCAGATATATCTGACCAAGAGAGATTTGGTCAGATCAATCGGACGGAAGCTGTCGAAGACTACAAACGGAAGCCAGGAGACAACGAAGCATGATTGCCAAATGTGCTGTCACCTTCGAGTTCGAGTCAAGACCTCCGGAGACATGGCGAGGATCGATTGAGGGAGGTTCAGCAGCGGCAATCGTTCGTCGAGCAACTGATGCTGCTGCGAAAGAACTCAAGCCACGACTCTGGACATCCATGGTGTGCTGCATCCTAGATCGGGATCACTCCACGGAGAACGATGAAACGGACGTCCAGCCGGCAGACCGGTAACGGCTGGGCCGTAGGCTACAGCAGCCAACAACAACTGCTGGGAGCCTTTGGCAGGTCCTGGGGAAGCGTAGAAAGCGCCGCCGATACCTTTGCCCTTTGCGCGGATTTGATGAGTTGCTGGGAGCCGTCTTACGGCCCAACAACCGTCAGCAATAAAGCTCTTTGCTCTGCAAAGTACAACTCCAGCTCCTGGCAGCATCTCTTCTCCGCAACAATCAGTGCTTGCGGGAGAAGAGATTTAGAATCAGTCGACCAAGTTTCCGCTCACGTCCTCCTCGTGTGAGCGGAATCCCAGTGATGCGCGAGATGTGACCTTTCACACTCGCGATGCCGAGCAAGCGACGCCAGGAGAACGACAGCCCACGACCAAGTCTCACTTTGCCATCCTCCTGTCGAGTTCGTCGTCGAACTTCTTCTTGCACGACTTGCACATCCCGTGGCTGACAGGAGCCAATGGTCCTGCCTGGATGACAGTTTGGCACCATCCGCAGATGATTCGCATCGGCGGAGTGATGGACTTCGCGTGCTCGAAGATCTTCCGTTCCACATCTGTTGACAGCAACATTCAGATACCTCCCGACGTGGCGATCGCGCCACGTTTCGCTCTTACGAGCTCATCAGGAGAGGACTATCCCAGGTCACCAGTCGGTGCCCAGTTCTTCGTTCCGCAGATCAGGCAGGTGCCAAGCTCCTCCGTGATCATTGCGTGTTTGCGATGTGCATGGCACACCCAGCACCAGAATTCTTTGATCATCTCTCGTTCTCCAGTCTGGCCAGAGCTGCTTCCTCGAGCTCATGGCTATGGATGTGGTAGCCTTCGAGCCGAATCTCAATCACACCATCGACCTTCCAGATTTCGCGAAAGTATCGTTCACCTGGACGGATGGTGAGACCGCAATCGCACCGATGCTCCTTGCGAGCTCGGCGATATTCGGCACCAATCCGTTCGAGCATACAAACCTCCCGATGGTTCGAGGAAGTCTCGAACCATTTCGTCCTTCCGGGGACTCGTCAGGAGAGGAATCTCTAGAACCGATGTTTCCGCGGATCTTCGCTCTCGATGAGATCTTCGAACATCGCCTTCTCTTCGGCGCGATGCTGTTGCTCCTGCCAGGCATCCTCGAGCTGGCAGTGAATCGACTTGGCGATCTCGCCGTCGAATTCGAACTTCTTGCTCGGACCGGTCGACGTGACCTCGGCGCGATAGACTCCCTGGAATTCCGTGATCGTCAGGAAGTTCTCCTTGTCGACAGGACCATCCGGCGTTCCGGATGTCCCGAAGATCTTCCACTCGACGACGACGGTGGGATCCGCACATTTGGTTGTCCACTCACGACGAGAAACCACGTCTGCGCGATACGGTCCGATCTTGTTGGTAGCAGTCATCTTCTAACCTCCCGACGCCCATCACTGGGCGTTTCGGCCTTCCGGCCTCGTCAGGGAAGGAATCAACCACACGATCCGTCGTTCCACATATTGGTGGAAATACGGATCTCCGATGGGAAAGAACAGTGATTTGAACATTACACCGTCTCCTCGGTTACCGACGCATGGAACGCATACAGATCAATCGTGATCTGCAGCTGATTCTCCGACTTCGGATCCATCTGCACGAACTGCTTCTGATCCGCGACCAGCTTGTCGCGATAGGCTTTCGCCTCTTCGAGTGACTGGAAGACCTCGAAGGAATCCTGAACAGGTTCCCGCAGGTCGAGCCACTTGAATGTCAGAACCCACAGCGATCCGGGTTTCCGATTGGTAGCACTCATCTTCTAACCTCCCGACCGCGCTCGTCGCGCGGTTTCGCCATTCCTGGCTCATCAGGAGAGGAACTACGCTGCTCGCTTGAACACCTGCGCGACCGTCGCCATGACGGTCGTCAGATGCCAGCAGTGACGGTAGAACCGCCATCCGCTGCACGTGCAATAGATGACGCCGTCCTTGCCGAGTCGAACCTCGTGCATCTTGTTCGAGGACTTCGACGCGAACGTCGCCAACACAGTCTTGGTAGCCTTCTTCAACATTTTCTGACCTCCCGACGCGGAGTAGACAACTCCGCGTTTCGTCCTTCTGGACTCCTCAGGAGAGGAACTTACTTCCGGCGCTTGGGACCGTTCTTCACAGTCACCTCGGTCGGCTGCTCGGCGGGAACGACCTCACCGACGCCTTCCTTCGGATCGATCACGAAGCCGTCCTTGTCGACGACGTCGCCCTCGACCACGCGCTCCTGGCTCTTGACGGGCTCAGGAGCCGCCGGAGCCTGCGGAACGGACGTGAACGAGACGCGACGCGTCCCGCCCTCGTTCGCCTCGCGCGGAACCCAGCCATTGTCCAGGGACTCCTGGACGCGAGCCTTGAACCGCGCCTCCGCCGCCTCGGCGTTGTCGAAGTTCTCCTGGCAACCGGTGAGCGCCTTCATCCCGGGATTCTTGATGGAGACGCCGACGTTGAAGCCGGTCTTGCCCTCGTGAGCGTAGACCTTGAGCTTCGAACCGGCCGAACGGAACTTCGCTTCGCGCATGAACTTGGTAGCCATTGTGACACTCCCTTTCGACAGAGGTCGGAATTGACCTCTGACGCTCCTGGGCTTGTGGAGCCAGGACGCGCTTTACCGACGCTCACACATTGCGAGCGTCGCCACTCAGCTTGGGAGATTGCTACCGCAGCTAGCTGAACCGACTCGGGGACTCGAGGTCATCGCCATTCCTGGTTACTCAGAAATTTCACCAGGACTTTGGAGGCACTGGCCCATAGGGCACTGGCTTTCTTCTCCGGCTTTCCTGCGGATTTCGCAGGCTCGTCCTACCGCGCTTACGTTCAGCGGTCGCCGCTTATTTGGCTCTTGGATTCGGGACAGCCCCGACCCACCAGGGAGCGCTTAGGTTTTCAGAGAGCCGAGGATTGGCCGCGAGGGCCGCTTACCAATCCCCTTGGGCTAGTCGCCCGCAGGCCCGAACCGAACTTACACCACTATCATACCCTACCTGCTGCGAAAGTAAAGCTGCTTTATTCAACAAAGTGACTGATTCCTTAGGGATTTGCCAGGCTTTTTGAAGAATGTGGAGTTTTGCTAAGGAAAATCATCGATGTTTACGAATGTTTACACAATGACTCGGTTTCTAGGCTCCTACCCGTAAGATAGACTGCTGCCTATACTTACGATTTTGAGGGCTCCCAGCCGACCCCAGCACGTCTCCAAACGGCCAACGGCCCTATACCCTTTGGGGTCTCCGTTTGCCTCGCCACGGCCTCCCAATACGGCCTCGGGTTGCGGAGAGCAGGCCGACGGTTTTCGTGAAAGCCAAACTTATGGGCTATTCGGCAACAAGGAGAGCAGGTCAAGAGTTTTCGTCGGCCTACAGAACCGTCGGTTTGTAAAGCCAAAACGACCGAAAGTTTACACAATCGCTCACTTTCGCATTCGGGCCAGCAGTTCTCCAGAACGGCAATAGCCTACCGTATCATCTAGCTCGAATTGAGAGGACCTTGGGTCGGTGCAGAGGTCTATCCAAATCTCCTGTGTTTGCTGTCCGAACTATCCGAAAGTCCTGCGTATCTGAAAGAAACAGCAAACTTCTCGAACGAATCTGATTTATTTCTACAACAAGTCGTAGTATACTAGGTGTAATGAACTTTCAGTTACAAAGTGATCTGGCGCGAGCTATCCTGCGACGAATCCGCGCCGAACAGGAGAAGACCGAACTGGAAGGCAACTGCTCGAACTGTGAAGTGAAACTCACATCGACGGACATTGCCGTTGGTGAATGCACGTCGTGTGGTGAACCAATCACATCATTCGATTTCGCGGTGGTTAATGAGCGTCGCTGAAGAATCTCTCGAGAAACTCTTCGAAGCAATGGACTTCCTGCGGAAGGAACAGCGTCAGCCAAAAGTTCTGCTCAATCTTCGTCTAGAAGAACGATTGCAGTGGACCACCGACATCGTTTCACTCGAACGTGCGGATCCGTTCTACTGGAACTCGCGAACAGTCAATCTGGTCAACTCCACACTCGACAGCTTCCAGCTCGAGGAAATAGATTGCTCTCGCCACGTTCTGTCGTGTGACGTCGCATGGCATTGGTTCGCTGAGAATCCTCCGTTCGAGATCGAGGAAATCTCAAAGACTCGGATGATTCCTGTGCGTGCGATCACGTGGTATTGGTTCGGTCGTTTCGGCCAACCATATCTTGGCGCGACCGCGTGGGGTCAGTCCGCAGTCTACGATTCGACCGGACTGTTCACCGGACCAGTTCATCCGATTCTCTGGACGTGCGTCAATGCTGGCGACAAGCTGAGCCAGCGGATCAAGGACGGCGAGCTTCACTTCGTCGGATATACCGACGAGCGAACCGAACTTGAATCACGAATCCTGATGAAGTGGGTCGTCGCTTCGTCGACGTTCTTGCGGCAAGAAATCCTTCCGGTCGAGAAAACAGAAGTCTCGCGTCACGCTCGGAAACGGATTGAGAAACGTGGCCACAAGACGCGAACGATTCAAGTCGTTCAGTTGCGCAAGACTCATTCGGAACGGACGGAGCCAGATGAAAACCGTGAAGTCTGTCATCGATATCAAGACTATCGCGGATGGGTTCGTGGTCACGTCCGGAAGCAATGGTATGCGACGCTAGGTGAGCACCTCCCTGTGTTTATCTCGCCTTTCCTCAAAGGTCCTGAAGGAAAGCCGATCCGACCACGGACCACGCCAATCTTCTCGGTGACGAAATGACCACTCTCAGTCCCTATCTTGAGAATCGCGTGAAGCGACTGAAGCAACTCGCTAATCTGGTGCGCGAGGACGAAATTGGTAATCTCGCGATAGAGGAATTGGATGGATTGGCCGAGTTCCTGGACGAAACGGCGAGAGAGATCGAATCACTCGACGCGAAAATTCAGCATCTACAGGATGAGAAATGAGTGATGACTCTCCAGTCTGGCATACGCATGTCAAGGTGGTTGACATCCGCTACACAAAGAAAGATGGTTGGTTTGCCTTGTTCGAGGAGCCAGACGGCACCACAACATGGATGAACCAACCGGTGAAGCCAACAATTGGCGACGAGCAAATCCTCTACATGATCAAAGCGGATTCGGAGGAAAGTCGTCAGATGACTGCGTTGGCCAAACGAGGTGCGTCTCAGGAAGAAGCAGAACAATTTCTGAAGGACGTGTTGGAGCGCTATGGTGCAGTGTGTCACCATACATGGGACGAAGCACGAGCACTCATCCACAACACGAAACGACCGCATTGATCGTGAAGGAAATCTGAACGAATCCTGAACCGCGTCCGAGGATTTCGTAGTATACTTGTAGGTATCGGTTCATGACTATCGCGTTCACCGGAACAAGACGTGGGATGACTCCTGCGCAATACGAGAGGGTCGGATTCGTCTTCCGACATCTGGCTGCGTCAGAGCTGTCCCATGGTGGTTGTGTCGGAGCGGATCGCGAAGCGCACCAGATTGGTGGTGCAATGCGGATCCGAGTCTTTCCGTCCAACGACGAGCAACGCCACTGGGCGCTGCTCGAAGCACGACCAACACCAATCTCAATCGAACATGTGCAAGATCCACTGCGAAGAAACAAGATTATGGTGGATCGGAACGATGTTCTCGTTGCAGCACCAGCCAAGATGGGCGAATTGCTTCGGTCTGGGACCTGGATGACCATCCGATATGCTCGCAAGATGAAGCGTCCGGTCTACATCTGCTGGCCGGACGGAACTGTCACAGAGGAGAAACGATGAAGTTCTTCTCGTTCCCGTCTAGCTCGAATCCGAAGCTCACGCATCAGGTCTCGGTCTATCCTGATGGGAAGATCACCTGCACGTGCATGGGATTCAAGACTCCGACGAAATGTTGGCATGTCAAGCAGATCGCCGAGAAGGAAGGTCTCACCGTCGTCATTGGTGGTGAACTCATCCGTCCCACTGCTCCAGTCGAGCAACCTCAGAGTCTGTTCGAGTTGTTGGCAATCCCCATCAAGCCGATGCTTGCATCTGGGATGAAAGACGATGAGGAGCTGAGCGACTTCGATCCCGACAAGTATGTTGGCGAGATCAAATACGATGGTCAGCGGATGATCATCCAGCGCGATGACGAAATCACAGCGTGGAGTCGCGCTGGCAACATCCGTCGTTTGTCGTCAAAGATCATCAAAGCTATCGAGGAAATGCCATATGGGATCTACGATAGTGAGTTGATGATTCCTGGTGGCGTGAGCACGGATGTCGTCCGTCTGGATCTGCTAGAGAAATCGGAGCTCGTTCTGTTCGACATCATGCGAGTAGCTGGTCATTCCTGCACCAGCGAACCGCTTCGCGAGCGACGCAAACTCCTCGAAGCTGCAGTCGTCAACATTCCGAAGAAGAGTCCGGTCACGATCTCCGAGCAGTTCCGTCCGTCAGAGCAAGAACTCAAGAAGATCTGGGATGCTGGTGGTGAGGGAGCTGTCCTGAAGAAGTGGATGTCACAATATCAGGATGGATATCGTTCGAAGGACTGGGTCAAGGTCGTCCAGGAATTTGCTGGTGAAGCAGTCATCACCGAGTTTAAGGAAGGACGTCTCGGTCCTCATTCCATCATCGTCGCCGTCGACAAGGATGGCGTCCAAGTGCGGATGAAGACGCTCAACGATGCGTGGCGAGTGGACTTCGCACTGAATGCTGCGAAGTATATCGGACGAACGATTCGGTTCAAGTATCGGGAGAAGACTCGGGACAAGAAGAAATATCGCCATCCGATGGCTGATCATATCCTCTAACGTTCGGATTCATATCGCCATCGTTCGAGTCGTTGGATTCTCTGTCGCAACTCACGATCGCGATTCAGTTGCCACAATTCGACCTGGGATTGCTGACGATTCTTGGTGTCTGGTGGCGCATACAGAGTCCGATAGATCTGGTCAAGTTCCTCTCGAAGTGCGTTATCTTTGATCTCCCTCGTCTTGATCTCTTGCTGTAATTCAATCGTCAGAAGTCTTGTACGAAAATCAAGACGATAGAGAATTCGTGCTGCCAGAATGACGAGAGCCAACATCATTCCAGCCATGAAGATTTCGATTGACCAGAGCATGATGCGACGAACGACTATCGGTCGAAGCATCGTTGTCTCTCCTCTTGACTCTTCGCGACATTCGAACAAATTCGTTGCAGAAGACGGAATGTTGCTTCAGACTGCGTTACTTCTGATTGATACAACAATTGATTCTTCTCGGAAGCAATCCGCAGTGCTGTTAGTTCGGCTTGAATGGCTGGGAGTGTTTGAGCACCAATGTAGATCAGATATGAGAGCAGAGTTCCAGGAATCCCAACAATGGCGACCACTCGAGCCCACATGGGAAGACTCGAGAAGATCCCATTCTCTTCACGCGAACGACGTTCCGGTCCTTCATATTTCGGCATAAAGCGGGACCGGCCACGGATGAGAGCCGGTCCCATGTCCAAGAAGGTATCTTTGACTACTTCATCTGGATCACCTCCTCACTCAATCTTCTTCGAACTGACTCCGTTGACAGCATCGACCACCTGCTCCAGATTCAGATGGCCGACGTCGCTCGTCGACTTCTTTCGCCACGAATCAATGGAATCGATCACGAGATGCGCTTCGTCGCAGTAAGCACCCATCGCATCCCAAGTCACGAGTCGATTCGGCAATCCCCAGGTGTCGTCGACGTAGACTCCTTCCTCGGAGTATCCGTTGGCCCACATCGAGTGGCCACCCCACGACCCAGCCATCCACTGACCTGTGAACTGCTTGTCGGGAGGAACATCCCAGTGCGCCGGCGGATCAACACCCTGCCAGGCGGCTGGCAGATTGAGACAGATCGCGATTCCCTTCGCTTCGGCGAGAGCAAGTGCTGCCTTCATCTGATCATGATTCTGCGCGTCGATACGCAGATATGCGTCAATGGTGTAGGGATGTCCCTGATCGTCACGGATGGTGGTGTCTTCCTTCCGCCACTGGTCAAGAGCATCCTCTTCGTATGCTCCCTGGTCACCACCACCGTAGAGGCGATTCTCCATGTCCTCGTAGACACGAATGACTTCCTCATCGGTAATGTTGATGAGCTTATGCTGCTCGAGCTCCTCCATCCGAAGGATGGCCATTGCCTGCTTGGCTCGAGTACAGTCTCCCAACTGGGTGTTCCCGAACGATCGTGGCGGAAGAGCAGGTTTCTTCTGCCAGTAGATGCAATGCTTCGGGATCTTGATGAACTGGAAGAAGTCACTGAACTGAAGTGCCTTCCGAGACACTTTCGCCGGCATGCGTCCGAGTCGTCGTTCCGGAACTACGATCTTCTCGTTGGTGTGTTGCTGTTCATTCGCCATTAATCCCTCCGTTAGAAATATCGCAGCACCAGCCATCCTTGCTACCGTAAGAACGACTGATGCTGCGCCCGACGTGACTGAGTGCGAGTCTGGCCACGGCGAGACTAGAGCTGCTTTCCTGCGACGAATGCCGCGAGAGCAGCCAACCCATATTTCACGATCGGTGAATTCCAGAATTCATCCCACTTGGATTTCACCGCAGCACGAAAGTCAGCAAGATGCTGGTCCACAGCCTGAACTTGCTGTTGTAACTGATCAAATCTCGCATTGATGGCAGCTTGCGAGATCTGCATGTATGCGAGAATCTGAGTCAAATCTGTTGACGGAAGAGGTGGTGGCGGTGGAGGTGGTGTTGGTGTCGGAATTGGTGTTGGAATCGGAGTCGGGATCGGAGTCGGAACTGGTGTTGGTGTATCGAAGTTGAATGCCACTGGTGTTGCTGCTGGCCACGTTACCACTACCACATTGCTCCGTTCTTGAACCAACGAAACGTCTTTCTTCCGAGCATCGCCAGCAACCACGAAGAACGCAATTTGCTCACCAGCTTGTGGTTGACGAGCCATGATTCCGCAATCGTAGGTCCAGTTCGCTGGAATCTGAAACATCTGACGTTCTGGAATCCACTTCAACACGTCATCACCAGCCGCTTCGAGTGAATACCAATACTCGATTGGACAGGAGACTCGCCATCTGCTCTGAATATTCATCCCGATGCAGAGTGTGTATTGAAGCGCACCATCCCATCCCGGAGGAGTTACGTCTGGCCAACGACCAGGACCATCTTTCTTGTCGAAGTCGATGTGAACTCCATCTTTCCCAAGCGTCAAGCTATGGATGAGAGTGGTGATCGGACGAGAAATCACGTTGGACGGATAACTCGAACAGACATCTGCTCCAGACAGATCTGCACGATCCTGGGCTTCGAGTGGAACGGCAAAGAGAAGGAAGACAACGATGGTGACTTTCATGGTAACTCCTAATCCGATACCGCGTAGATCCTCCGAACGCTGAGTTTACGGATCGGTCCATTGCTCTTCTTCTGAAGCACACCAACGAGACACTGGAATCGTCCTGGGCTATTATCGGTGGCTGATCGTGCTGTTGGGAAGTTGAAGGGATTCTGTGATCCTGCTGCTGATGCAGTGCTAACACGATTCAACACCACTGTGGTGCCATTAACGGTGAATTCTATGCGTCCCGAAAGATATCCATCAACACCAGATGGGATGACGGAGCGAATTCGCATCACATAACGTGTAGATGGAGCAATCGGTGTGAGATAAACTGATGATTCATTCTGTGGTGAACCATCAGGTTGTACCACACCAACCCATCCGGGATCAATGTTGCCGACGAACGACGCATAGCGAATCGAGACGAGTGATAAGTTCAACGCAGGAATCGCAGTAGGAATAGACCCGAGTTGGTGCAATCCGCAACTGATATGAATGTCAGACAACGACTTCGGTGTAAAGATCTCGAACCAGACATCAAAGTTGTTTTCGAGTAAGTCGTATGGCCCACCACCCATCAACAACTTCGCTTCGTTGTTGAGTGTGTTATTCGTCGTTAGGACAGCCCAGGTGCCATTGGAAGTCTGTCCGCGATGGTCTCTCCATGGAGGGATTTCATCGTCGTCAAACAACCCACTCGTGAGTGTCGGTGAACATCCAGCGCCAATCGCCACAGGTGTATTCGTCGTTGGTGCAATGAAACACCACTGTTCGCGACGCTTCGGGAAATCCGTGCTGCTGCCGAATCCAGATTGCGAGATCGCTGCATCAACCAATCCAACCATACTGGTCGGACCAGTGGCACGAGAATCTTTCGAGTCTGACAGATCAAGAAGCAGATCGTTCAGATCGTAGCGTGCTGCGGAATCTGCACGGATGATGTAACGTGGAGATAGAGTATCACTCTCATCGTGGAACTGATTGATGTCCACAGATTGAATGATGAAATCGCCTTTGCACGGCGGATTCGACAAATCAACATGCACGATCTTTCCAGATCGTGGCTTTGGATCCCGAGTCGCATAAGTGATTTGAACAACAGGATTCGAGAAGAGCTGAAGTTCAGTCAGTCCTCGAGCGATCATCTGCTCGGTAGTCGCAAGATCGTTATCATCGATGGTGTATTCGTGAACACCATCAGTTGGCTTTCCCTGACGGTCGAGTTCGACACGACCAACACGACGTTGTGAATCTTTGTCGTCTAATTGGACATAGGGACGAATCGGCGTTCCGCCACCATATTTCCAATCACCTTGCAGAATCGGATCAACCAGTGGGCGTGCGAGAATAAGATTGGCTTTGCCGACAGTCGCGTCGACAGTGTAATAGTCCAGTACACGAGAACCAATGATGAATTGTCCAGGTCCCGATGTATTAAACATCGAGACATCACCAACATACACTTTCTGATCCCCGACTGCCGCATCTTTCGTGACGATCGTGCCTTTCCCTTTTACGATGATTCGATTACGAAGCTGACTCACACTGATCGTCGGAACGAATGGAGGATCTTTCAAGAGATCTGTATTCGTATCGTTGATATCGTCTGGCTTGAGTTCATCTTCGAGCCATGGACCGTCAACGTGATTTTGTGGAGTATCTGCAACACCAGTCAGCAGTGGTGTGCCAACTGGAAGATCTCCTGTCCCACCGGTGAGACCTGCGCCAATCTGAATATTGATGGGACCAGTGCTTGTGTTGTCGATGATGATCCAAACGAGATTCGTGTGACCTGGTAAGAAGTCAGGATTGCCGGGAAGTGGAGGATTCGCAGGAATCACCTGCGATGCGTAGATCTTCCGATACACACATGGTACACCATTGATACTCGGAAAAGTTGGCAACTGGTCGATCGTCGATTGATGCAATCCATCGAGTAGAACCGCAGCAGATGCTGGACTTGGATAAGACTCGGTGTTGTCCTGATAAACACCAGAGATCTTCACAGCCCAATATCCGGGATTCGGTCCCAGTGGGACAGCATTCGTCGAATCAATCAGCGTTGAACTCTGTGTAAACTGCGGAGCAGTCAGCGGTCCGAATGGTGGATTCACGTTCGCGACAACTGGCGCATCGAAGGTGTGCGATAACGCCAACACAATCGGACCAGTCGTTGTGTTGTCGTTGATAAGATTAAAACCAGACCATCCCTTACCACCAACATGTGAATCACTGTAGCGATAGTAATAGATGCGCCGAGCTTTCGCAACATAGCCAGTGAGTGCTGGCGCAAGCGGGATGTTCGTGAACGATGGTCGTTTTGTCGTGAGATAAATGGCGTTAGAGATTGGGCTAAATGCCGACTGGATGAATTGGCCCGTCGTCATGTTCTCGAGATATGACGCCAGATCTGCCGTTGCGTAGAAGACATCACCTGCGACAAGATGACCAAACAATTCGTACTGAGAAATCTGAACACCATTGGAATGGTAACCGACCCACCCTCGATTGGTGCCGGCGATCGCTGGGATTGAACTTCGAGTACCACTCAATGAATCAAATCTCGTTGGATTCAATGTATAGGGCATTATGAAGTTCTGACCAGCTGCTAGATTATTCGCGATCCGATGCCATGTTGCGCCAGCATCTCGTGATGCGTAGAGATTGACTCCAGACGCACCATTCAATTGACTTGGGCAAATAACAGCAGCTCCGATTAATCCAACTCCCGGAAGTTGAGCAGAACTCGTGAATACCCAACTCCCAAACACAGATCCGAAATCGGTCTCACCTCCATTGAGGAATGTGCCTGTCGCTTTGAAAGAAACAGTGTCGCCGTTTTGCCATCCAGGAATCGCTTGACCCCAACCTTGCAAGGCTTCAGAAAGTGATCGAACAGATCCACCAGTTGGCGGTCCTGTATCAGGAGTGCTAGTAACAGGATACGATGCCGGACCAATAGCAATCTGTCCGGTCAATGCTGCCTCTGCAGCTTGATCAGACAATTGAACCATTCCTGTTCCTGGCGCAACAGGACTGAATGATCCCGGCGGAGTCGTGAATGTGATCGCCTTGCCGTAGTAGCTGGCCGATGCGAAGACATACCAACCAGGAACGAATCCTTCGCTGGAATCAACTGCTGTGGAACTTTCGGACACCACCATTGGCGTCCCAGGTCCGACTTGTAATGGAGAAGAAATCAGAACAGGAGTCGCATTCGTTGGCATTCCAGGCAACAATGGCGATGTTTTCTTCTTCATGTGGAAGAAGTGCATATCGCGATCGTAGTCTAGATACCAATGACCTTCTCCAAGTTGCTGCGCAAGATACGACAAGCATGTTGTGAAATCACTACCACCATCAAAAACAACAGACACTCGTGCAAGATTTGTTTGGACGTGATTCGTGGAAACCCACGGATGATAACGAGTGCACAAATCAATCACGACATCACTAATCGACGCATTCACATACGTTCCGAATGGACGTCGATTGTTCAAGCGCCATGTGTAGTCAATACATGATACTCGCCAGACGACATTCTTTGTATCGTCTTCGTATTCCTGTGTAACATCCTGAACAGTGCCAGCAAAGACTGTATATCCACGATCAACAAACGATACTTCTTGTAGAACTTCTGGTGGGAGGGCACCACCATCTACTGAGAAGTGACAGGTATTTGGAGCATTGTTGAGACGATCTTGAATTGAGATTGATGGAACGCGACGAATATTCTGTAGACGGATCTGTTCAGTATATCGGAATCCACTATCGAGTGTTGCGCTTAATCCGTCAGGAGCTGTGATGACAACATCGACGGATCCGATGGCATGAGGAGGAATCTGCAATGCATAATGCTGACTATCAACAAACACGAGATTCGTTGCAGCGACACCACCAAATGTGATCGTGCTGCCTGTGACAAAGTTCTGACCAGTAATAACAGCTTGACGACCACCACCAAGATCTGACCAGTCTGGATCAATATAGAGAATAGCTGGCGAATAATATGTGAACGCATTATCAAGAGTGAAGCTGTTGCCGTCGAGATTCTGAACAGTAACACTGACGAGTCCTTCATCGTGTGGTGGAGTAACCGCTGTGATCTGATTTGAATTGACAACGACAACACTTTGCGCATTGTTGCCGCCAATAAGAACAACAGCACCAGCAGCAAATCCACTACCGTTGATCGTGATCGCAGTCCCACCAACCGGTCGGCCAGCATTTGGTGTGAGATAGGTTATCGATGGGAGACCACTAGCAGACCACGGAACATAAGTCTGGCCAAGGAAACCCGGTCCTCGGCCAGGCTTTCTGAAGATTCGACCCACGGATTAATTGTCCATCGAAACAGACAACTGATGCAGCGTCACACTGCCTGTTGTCAATGTTTGCGTGAAGAACAGATCGAAGGCCTCTTGGATCGTCGCGTCAAAGTTGCCGCCAACTGCCGGCGCAGAGTTCCACGGCAACATCGCCGTAATCGCACCATGCGGAACCGCTGCAGCAACACCGGAAACGTTCGGAGACGTCCACTTCCCCTGCCCGAAGAAATTTGCCGCGTTCCCGGCGGTGCGTAGGGTCAGCAGAATCTCAAGTTCCCAACTCTGATTCGTGTATGCGTTCGCTCCGTCGAGCGCAATCGCAAGACTGTCAAACACCACTGTGCCGCCGAGACGAACATCGAATCGAGCAGTTCCCGGAGATGTCACGACTGTGCTGATCCGACCCCACGCTTTGATGCAGAGTTGCTGACCGATTGTGTCGAAGAATCCTGGCTGAAAGGCAAACTTCGACTGCGTCGGCAACAACGACGTCGCCGCTGCTGCTGTAATTGCCGCTCCATCGACTGGAGCGATCTTGATAACTTCACGCCATGATTGATGCGACATTGGTAGCTCCTAAGCTGCTGGGAACAGACGTTGAGATTTCAACTGACGCATAATGATATCACTGATCTTCCGAGCGCTGTCTTCTGCTGTTCCATTCACATAGATATGATTCGTTATCGCAACACTGTTCGAAGCAGCAGATGGTGGTGACGTTCCGTGTGGATAGACAGCACTCCCGATTGGCATTCGAACAACTTCAGGACCACCTTCGCCAACCATGACGTCAACAACACCACCAGATTGGAATCCGGGGATCTTGGGACCTTGTGGTGGCGGAAGAGGACCACTCGAACCGGATTTCATGTTCGCGAAAATCGCAAGAATCTCTTGGAACGAATATCCTTGCTGGGCCAACCGATAGGCCATGTTCATGTCGATATTCGATCCCTGACCAGAAGGATTCCATCCGCCGGACGTTATGACATTCTGCAGTGCTTGTTGGAAGTTCTGTGACGTGACGTTGAATGAACCACCGAGTGCTCGAGTCTTCGCGATTTGCGCGTCCAAGTCTTTATCGAGTTTGTCGAGATAAGTCAGATAGTTCTGCGCACCGTCAGCTGCTGCCTTATGCGCAATGACCGACTCGTGTCCATAGTTTCGGATCGCATCTTGCAGATCCATGATCTTCTGCTTTTGCGCATCCCAAACATCTCGTGAGAAGGTGAGACTGCTGCCAAACATCTTGTCCCACACATCTTGCGCATCTTTCAATTGACCTTCGAGCACTTCACGAGATTTCTCTCGAACTGATGACCAGTCCTTGTTCAGTGCTTCAGTCTTTTCGGCAGCAATTGAGTTGATGAGATTGTATTGCTTGGTCCACTCATCACCAACTGCTTTGATGTTGTCAATTGCGGTTTCGCGCCACAGCTCGATCTTATTCTTCTGATGTTGTAACGATGTTGTCGAGTTCTGATCAAGCAGATCGTAATACTCATCCCACAGTTTTGTGGATTCAACAACGACCTGATCCTGATATTTCAATTCCTCGGCAACTGCCTTGACTTGATGCTGCGTTGCACCAAGATAGATTGCGATCTTGTCTTGTGCAACACCTGCCTTAACAAGCAACTCTATGTTTTCAAGAAGTGACTGATCCATCTGGTCGATTGTTTCACGCCAACCAGCACCAGCACTCTCGACTTCTTTCTGAGCTTCGGTGTATTTCTTTGTTTCCTTGTCGAGTTCCTTGAATCCTTCCTTGAGTTGATTGACTTGCTGAGATGTGAGACCAAGTGCTTTGGCGATATTGTCAGTGCTGACACCAGCATCAACCATGTCTTTCGCGAGACCCTTGGTTGCGTCATCGATGCCTGATATGTCAACACCTTCAAATGCTTTGTTCACAGCATCCCAGGCATCAGCATATCGAACAGCTTCAGCTTCTGCTGATCTCAGTTCCGCAGCAAGATCGTGGACTTCATCGACTGTCAAACCTGTTTGCTCAGCAACAACTTTCTGATTGAAGCCAAGTTTTAACATGCTTGTTGCGACGATTTCAGCTTGCTCGCCAAGATCCTTGCTCTCTTCCGATGCATCTTTCCACAACTTGTTGACTGTATCCTGAACAGCAGCAAGTCGTTCTTCTTCGTTTGCTGTTTCGCCGAAAAGTCCTTTAAGTGCTGCCCATCCACCAGATATGAGACCACCAAGATCCGCGATATGTTCGAACGCGAGAACAGTTCGAGAAGCCACTTCGATGAGAGCTGTCATTGCTGGTAACAACGAAACACCAATCGTTGTCACCATAGTTTGGAATTCCACTCCAAGAGTCTTGGTTGACTCCTGGAATTCCTCACTTGCTTTCACGTCTTCGTCGGTCCACACATAGGCAACTTCTTTGGCCTTCTCTTGCAGATCATCGAAGTTCTTCAGAAGGAATGGCATATTCTCGCGAGCGCCACGACCCATGACTGCGATTGCATCAGACATGAGGGTGGTGCTGCCAGCGGAATTGTGCATCGCTTCCGAGAGCAACTTGATTCGTTCAGTAGGATCTGAATCACGGAACGCATCAGCACTGACACCGAGATGGCCAAGTGCCGCATCAAACTTTTCAGCTGCTGGTCCAGTCGCGTCCATACGACGCTGCATCTGGAACAACATGTTCTGGAGACTGTCAAGACTACTTCCACCAATTTGCGCAGTCGCAGCAAGCTGTCCAACACTGTCGACTGCAGCACCAGTCAGACGAGAGAAGTTGAGAACATTCTCACCAGCTTCCGATGCCTTCTCTGCGAACTCGAAGCACGCAACAGCAGCACCAGTGAGAGCCGCGCCGACACCAAGAACACCAGTGCCGAATTCAGCAAACTTCTCACCCATCCCGCCGACGACTTCAGATACCTCGCCAAATCCCGGGATGACACGATCGACGAAGTTCTTGACTCCGTCAAACGCTTTACTGAGAACAGCTGTCCAGTCGTCGATCAGTTCGAGTCGACCAGATGCGTTTCCAACTTCTGCCATCTAGGATGCCTTCTTCTTGGAAAGCAACGCATTACTGACGTAGATCCACGAATCAATCATGCGTTCCTGATACTCAACAGACTGCTTCATTTCTGGTGCCGGTCGGTTGAGAGGATCGTCACCAAAGTGAAGCAAGAAGTCTTCAACTCGCCAGCGATTATTTCCTTTCGTCGCGATGTGGTACAACGCCTCGACAATCTGCGCAGAGTGATAACTCGCACGAGTGTCAGAGTCGGGATTAAGTTCACGATATACTCGCCACTCGAGGAACTGTTGCCAAGACAATTCCTCGAGCATCCGATCTACATCTACGCGACCGAGGAAATGGGCGAGGTCGTAGGCCTCGCGGCGGAGGCTGCCTCGCCCAAGCGATTTTTTAGTTGCTGTAATTGCTCCGGCAACATGCCGTTGAGTCGCATCGCGACTCGTTGCAGACGATCGAGCGGTTCCATGCTCTTGGTCCGAAGCTCAGCAATCGCTTGCTCGAATTCCTCGTCGTTGGTGAACGGGAACAAGCGATTGCCTTGGTCATCGTGAGCACAGAAAACAAACATCACGAACATTCCATCGCTCTTCGGTCGATTCGACATGATGTTCGTAAGCTTGATAATGTCGCCAGCCTGGAGACGATGGAGGCGAACCATCCCAGATTCGCCGTTCGAGTCTGGCCACTCGGGAACTATCTCGTCCTGGTAAGGCAGATCCCTCGCACCGATGATGTCTTGCCGAGTGAGAAAGCCCATCGTTTCCTCCTAGGAACTGGCGCCGATGATCGCGATGTCGAAGTCGACTCCACTTCCCGACGAACTGTTCGCAAGATGGAGGATGTCGCCGGTGCCGGCGGTGACTGGCCACCCAGTGGCGTCTGGTGCGATCATCGCCAGAATTCCTCCTGGCTTGACCGCGACTGTGTGAGCAGCCGCACCGAATGGCCCGACGAACTGGTTTGATGCCGCATTGCCGACAACGACGTTGTTCACGTTGGCGGCAGCGGCAATGATGATGATCGCCTTCACGCGAACCATCGTGATGACCGCTCCGAAGATGTCGGTCAACGAGCCAGCGAGATCAAGATCCTGCGTTCCGCTGGCAGCGATCGTGAAATGGTTGCTGTAGAGACGATCGGCCTGATTCAGACCAGAACCGTTGGCGAACGCAACGTCCGTCCGACGATCGATCTTGCCAGAACTGTCGGCTAAGCCGACCGTATTGGTCAGAACCAGGTTCATGACGAGCGAAAGTTTTCCGGTCAGTATCATGTTGACTCGCTCCTTTGTTCAGACTTACGCCTCGACAACGACGCTGGCCCAGGTCAGAGCGAGACTTGCACCCTGCTTCGCATCGACCGGAGCAGGATCGAACTTGAACATCTGGACGTATGCGTCTCCGGTTCGAGTCTTCCCGGAGGGAAAGAGAATGCGCCACGCGTTCTTCACGTTGTTGGTGATGTCAGCGAGGATGTTGATGTGAGTCGCGTCGCTCGCGACGTAGTTGATCTTCAGCGTCGGATCGGCCTGACGAAGAAGACCGAGCACGTGGGATTCCGATCCGTCGTTGTGGGTTGACGTTTCGATCTTGTTTCGGCTCATCCCACCAGGATCGACTTCGGTGATCTCACCGATCGTCACCCACGCCGTCGTTCCAGCACCAGCCGAACGCTGAACGACGATTCCAGTTGCTGTGACGGCATTGCTCATTGATCTCCTCCCTTAGACGAATTGACTGGTGGCATCGGATTGATACCATTCGCTCTTAGCAAATCCTGGAGACGTTCGAGTTCGGCTGACATCTTGGCGATCTGCAACGTCAGTTCGCCAATCATCAGCTTCGCGAAATAGTCGGTGTCCTTCTTCAACATTACGTTCCAACTGGCGCAGATGCTTGGCTCGTGATGATTCCTGCTGTATCAATCACGAGATATCGTTTGCCCGTAGCAGCGGAAGCAATTGCGTTCGCCAATGCCTTGATACCAGTAACACTCTGACCACCAAGCACCAACTGGTCAGACGCATTGATGTAAGGCAATTCGATGTAGCCACTTCCTGCTGCGTTGAGTTGCTTCGCCCAATAGTAGTTGTTTGCTGCGATCGTCATCAACGCGCTGTTGATGATCTGCATCTGGGCTTGCGACCACTTGAAGTATTGCGTTCCGTTCGGACCAAGATAACTGAAACCAACTGCTTGAATGTTGACGGTCGCATCGGTCAGATAACCGCCGTTCGTGCGATTGATCTGAATTTGAATCGGACGAAAGCTAGCACCAGTCGCGTCGTAATACTGCCAGTGCGCTTCGATGAATGGACCAGGATTCCCACCACCTGGTGCGTAATATGGCTCGATGCGATATTCAAATGCTGGCTGCGTTTGGTCAGCACGACCACCACCTGGCGTCGTGTTGTAACCCATCGTGAAAACATGATTTCCACGATTAGAATCTCCCGGATTGGCCACATAGCCAATACAGAAGTTGAAGTGACCAACAGCACCGTGGTCACCAATTTTCGCCTGAAGGAACTGACCAATGCCAGTGGCTGGAATCGGCAACTTCGGACCAGCAGTCCAACTGACACCATCGGAAGCAACGGTCGAGTCGCGTTGAAGAAGATATCCATCCGCTGCTGATTGATTGTCGAACACTCGAGTCAGAAGGTCTGCGATTGCGTTCCACTCTGACGGCTGCAACTTTGACAGATCAGTCGCAGGATCCGGCTTCGTCGAATGGAACAAAGCAGGAACTAAGGTCATGTTAGATCCACGAATTGTTGCCTGTATCAACCCAACCAGTATCGAACCACTCGATTCCTGGCTCTATCGTCGCATCGAAGTTGAACGCGATTCGCACTCGCTTTCCAGTCTCATCCAGTCCCATCGGGAACGGAGTTTGACGCATATGTGTATCGCGCCACTTGTGACCATTAACGATTGCGTTTCGAATCGGGAAGACCACGCTCCAAATCGCCCATGCTCTGGCGACCGCAAGATCAAACGATTCAGCACGGACCATCACTTGCATCGATGGTTTGATCCATGCTGGTTGACTATAATTGTTGTGGATAAGTTCGGGAGCAGAGCCACCAGTTTCGACGAACGACGTAAAAGGACCAGCACCACCAGGAATGACTGCTTTCGGACCCTGAAAGAGATTTGTGCCGTAAGTCCCGAGATTGTTTTGTTGCACCAACTGAATGAAGTCCTCAGCAAACATCTCAGCCTTCGAACATCTTCGCCATGTTCAATCGTCGCGCAACACGATCTGCAAGATACGGAGCACTTTCACGTAGAGGATTCTCGATATATTTCGGCCCACCCACTGCGTGGAATGCATCAAGATCTTCGTGAACGATCAGTGCATAGTCATCTTGCGCAGGATCAGTCGCAACAAGTACATAGATCCGATTGCCTTCCTGCATCGGACCTTCGAGGTGAATTCCGTCACGAAGATTTCCTGTATCGACAGGAGTCACTGCTTGGCATTCCGCGACTTCGATCAATCCTTCCTCTACCAGAGCATCAGCAAACTGTTGCGGAGCGACAACCATTGCTCGTCGCAAACCTCTCAACATTTTGCTGGCGTCGATCTTGAAGTCAACCTTAGCCAAGAAACACCTGTGTCAGCACAGGAAGAGTCGCACTTGATTCAACATACGGACCTGACATGTCAAGAATCGGGCCAGTCGTTCCATCTGGCAACGTGATCCGATCCTGATCGTTGACGATCACAGTCGGATCCAGAAACGTCACTGATGCTCGACTCACCGTGAGTTCGCCTTCGGCAGTTCGTACTTGACGTCGTTCCCAATTGACAATCGCTGGCCGATGAACAGGAGCAGCGAAAGTATGGTCGCCAGATCCTGTTTCACCAGTGTACGATTCGTGAATTACCGTTGGTTGCATGTCACTCGTCAGACTGTTCGCCACTCCGACGAGCTTACGGATTGCCGTCCCGAGTCCCACCCATTGCCTCCAGAACGAATGGACGACGAACCATTGGACGCTTGTACCACGATGGCACAAGAAGTTGTCGAACGAGATCCGGAACAGCAGCTGATTTCCACTGATATTCCGGACCTGTTTCAAGATTGTCTGCGTCGCGAAGATCGATTGAACTGCCTTTCGCACCACTATCGGAGAAGCGGAGATTGACCGGACCCGCACCCAATCCGGTGAGACCGAACTTGCGAATCGCGTCGTCCTCAGTTCGATCTTCGTCAATCATCTGCAAACTGAATTCAGCAGTCGCGTTCTTGAGTTCAACCGGAAGAATCATCGTGCCAATTGCTCGACCATTCCGATTGACTTGACCTTGCATTGGCCACGGAAGTGCTTGCGCATCGGTTGTAGGAATGCCAGTCCAGACGAAATAAGCGTTGATCGCGCGAGTTCCTTCGATTGCCGCAACAGTAAGAACAGCATCACTTGCTGCTGCAACTGCTGCAGAGACATGACTTTTCGTGGCGATGTAATCCTTGAACTCCTGCAGAGTGATGTAACTGTTTGCAGAAGCGCCAGCAGGAGTTGCGTCAATTGTTGGCATACGCTAAGGGAGTCAACGATCTCGCACGTCGTTGACTCCCGTTCCTCCTACAACCGCTGAGCGGTGCCAGCGGGATCCGCGGTGATCGTTCCGTGAGAATAGTCCTCCGTTGCGATCCGCTGGAGACCAGCACCGACGCCAGCTGCCTTGGCTTCCGCAGCAGCCTTGTCGGCCTGTGCCCGAAGCGACTCTTCGGACGGTTCGACAGTCTTCGCGGCTTCGATTCGAGCACGCTCACTCGCAGAGCGAGGCTTGAACTCGTCCTTGTCGTCGACAGCTTCGAACTTGTCGCGAAAGGCACGAGCCTGATGCTCGTTGAGATGGACGACCTCGCCGGGGAGGATGAGTCCACGACCAGCTTCGAAGTGACTGCCGAAACCGTCCTTGAGACGAAACGCCTTCGTCTTCGGTTCCTGCGGCTGCTCACCGACGTGGCCCATTCCCGACGAACCACGATCTTCCATGCCGGCACGCGACGACGTCTGGCTTTCGCGAGCAGCCTTCGCGTCCTTCTCGGCTGCCTCGCGAGCAGCCTTCTCCGATGCTTCCTTCGCAGCAGCCTCCTTCGCCGGATCGGGATTCTTGTCGCCGACAGTGGCAGGCGGCGACGAATTCTTGGCTTCGGTCATGATTCCTCCCTACGACATGTGGACGATGCCCGACCGCGCGTTGATGTCCGCACGAACGAGCGGGACGCCGATCTGGAACGCCTTGAAGTTGATGTGGAACCCACCCTGGATATCCCACTGAACGGTCTGGAGCGGTTCGCCCTGGACCCAAACCACAGTGTCCTCAGACATCTGGACCAGAACGATGTTGTTCGCCGGCAACTGATCAACGACCTGAATCTTCTGCAGTCCGTCAATCTGAAGCAAGCGCTGGCGAATCGTGAGCGTCGAGTTCGCTTTGAAGTCGGCATCGAGACCGACGTTCGAGTTCCGTGGAACGTAGAGAACCCACGGGCCATACTGCCGAGCGGTGACCGATGCGCTGATCATCGCCAGCACGTCGTTCAGGATGTCAGTTCCGGTCTTCGCAGCCTGAACCCAGTTGCCGTTCGTGCCGAACGTCATCGTGTTGCGATTCGGATGGGTGGTGTATCCGTAGATCGGAACACCGACGAACACCTTGCCACCCTGGAACAGCATCTGCTCAGCCATCTGACCGACGACCGTGCCGGCAATGCGCGAACCAGCAGTGTCGAGCGGTTCGCCACGCGTCCGCGACGCTGTGAGCGTCCGAAGGTTCAGATACCAGTCCTTGTGAGTGATCGGGAGAGGCAGCGAAGCGAGTTCGAACTCGAGCCGATCCATCTCGGTTCGAGTGACGCCATCCATGGAGACCGTCGCCGGATCCATGAATCCCATCTTCTCGTACGAGAGGAGCGTCTTGCCGAGTGAATTCGCAACCGGCCTCACGAGACCGGCGGAGATGAGATCGGCGACCCCACGAAGCTGGATCGTTGCGGCCTGGACGATCGACTGATCGAAGATACGCCACTCATCCGCGAGCAACGTATCGTTGGTCCGGAGAACAGAAGCATTCAGTGGCCGACCCTCGGCTGCTGCACGCGCCATCTGCTCTCCTGCCCACCGACCACTGGCCGCGTTGTAGAACACGCGGCCCTCGTCGACTCCGCCTCCACTCAAGTCGTGGGAAGCGATTCCTTCCATCTGATCTTCTCCTCTTCTAGCGCGGAATCGCGCTTCCTAGATGATCTCGGCGCGGATGAACGATTCGGCGCCGAGTGCTCCACCAGACGACTCGAGCGAACGAGCGAGAATGACTCCGGTCGTGAACTTGCGGAGTGTTCCGTCACCGGCCGATTCGAGCTTGTCGCCGGCAACGATGTTCACACCAGCTGCGCATCGCACGTTGACACGCATGCCAGGAGCGAACGAACCGATCTTGACCGTGTCGCCGACGGCATAGTTCGCTGCCGGAGCGTAGACCGACTTGTGCGAATCGTCGACGCCAGCACCCATCTCATCACGTTCGAGTGCGAAAGTGCGCTGGCAAAGACCTCCGGCCACCGCGTGCGGTGCGACCGACGTGACTCCGTCGACGAGATGTCCCGGCTTGATGGTCGCCGAGGCAACGCCGTCCTCGTTGATGATCGGTTCTCCTCGAAGAACGATCACTCGCTTGTTGGCAACCGCCATTGCATGCTCTCCTTTCTGCTGAGGACGACGTTACTTCGTCGCCTGGTTTCCGTTACCTGCCGACTTCGCCGGCAGACCATCGCGTGCACGAATCGCGTCTTCGAGACTCGGCGGAGCCGGGACCGTGTTCTGCTTCGCGTCGCGCGGGACGCCAGCGCCACGACCGGAGTAGTCGACCGGAGCTGCTGTCGACTTGACGAGCTTGTCAAGGTTCTCGAGCTCCTCGATCGACATCGTCTTGAGTTTGTCCTCGGAATAGACGGACTGTGCCGTCTTGAGACCGGCGACGAGCTCGTCCTTCTTCTTCTGATCCGCAGTCTTCTGCCGCGAGACCATATCGCGAATCGACGCCGGAGCGGTCTTGAGCCACTCTTCTTCGGTCTGAGGCTGCTTCGCTGCTTCGTCGGCCGCTGCCTTGTCGGCTGCCGCCTTGTCCGCTGCTGCCTTCTCGTCGGCAGCTTTCTTGTCCGCCGCTGCCTTGAGATCGTTGGCCTGCTTCTCGAACGTCTCGAGAAGACCATCCGACGCCGCCTCGAGCACCTTCGGCTCCTTGACGGTGTTGTGGGGATGCGCGAGCAACGCCTTGATCCTTTCTGCCCTTGTCATGCTGTCTCCCTTCGCGGCTCCACAGCCGCATCCATGCTCCGCAGCCGCTCTCGGAGCAGCACATTCTGCACCGAGCTTGACGGAGTTGTCGTGCATACTCTGAATTGCTTCCTGATCTTTCTTCGAGTGTCGAGCTCCCTTGGCGTAACGAGGATCTTCGTTCCCATTGGCGTTCATCTCTTCGAGCATGTCCTCAAGCAACATGCCAGAACAGATGTCGCCAATGCCGTAGACGGCGGACATCATCTGCGAGCAGTAGCTGAGAAGCGAACGCACTCGCGCATTCTCGACTTCCTCCTCAGCATCCTCCTGAGCAGCAGTCTCGGTCGGATTCTCCTGCTCGTCAGCAATGAGATCGGCGATGAGTTTTTTCGCCGACGCAGCATTGGTGGTGACCTGGTCAATCAGGCCAGAGAGAGTGTTGTACTGAATGAGTTCGGCTGCTTCCTCAGCAGCTGCCTCTTCAGGTGAATCCTGCAGACCGACGAGCACGGCCGCAAGATTCTTGATCCGTTCGCGGAAGGTCTTGCGCTTGTCATCGGCCATCGTGTTGTTCCTTCCTCGGTGCGTTTTTGCCGTGTCTCGATGAATCTTGGCAGCTTCACGATGCTTCGCGGCCGCATCCGTATGCTCGTTGACAGGCTCGGTCCGACCACCTTCCTTGCTGGCTTTCTGAGCCTTGTCAGCATGATTTGATGCCTGTTTCGCAGCATCGTTGTATTCGTCGGTTCGTCCTGTTGCACGACCAGCTTCTTTCGAAGCCGAATGAGCATCGGAGGATGCTTTCTCTGCAGCTTTCTGATCGTCTTCACCAGATTTGTTGGAATGCGCTTGAGCTGCCTTATCGTGAGCATCGGCAGCTTTTTCATGCGCAACAGCAGCCTTCTCGTGGAGTTTGGCCTCGCGACCACTTCCTGGCTGAGGTCCAGATCCTGGTCCTCCTGCTGTAATCAGTGACATGCCTTTCGCTGTTACCAGATGGACCATCGCGTTTCGTGGCGTTCCGCATCCCATGGCGACGGAACACGCACCGATGTCACCTTCGGGAAGCAACGCCAGATGATCTGGAACGATAGATCGCCAAATCGCATTGTATCGCTTTCCGTTGTAGGTTCCTGCTTTCTCCTCAGCAACCACGTAGCAACCGACCGAGACTTCGATCGTTTCGCCTCGCTTGATTCGCTCGAGGATTCGAAGTGCGTCGTCGCCGACTTCCTTCGCGCGATCGGGATCCAACCACGCTTCCATCTCGAGCTTGCGGTCCTTGGCCTCGGCATTGAACACAAGACCGAACGCGTGCTGCTCGAGTGTTCGTGGTGTATTGCCTGAGACTTGAGTTCCGCCGTCCTCTGGATGGCCAGCGAACGTTGGTCGTCCGTTCCATCCCTGCGGAGCCATGTGAAACTCCTCCGCGAGCACGAGCTCGGGAGTTTCCGCATTGATGGGATAGATGACACCTTCGACGAGAGCAACGACCGGCACCACCACGTGTTCCTTCTTCTGGAACACAGCAGTCCTGATGGTTCCCGTCGCACCTCGGAGATGCAGATTGCGAAGCACTCGTTTCATACTGCTCGTCCTTGCAGAAGACGAATGAGAATCACGATGATAACAACCAGCAAGAGAAGATGGATCGCACTTCCCACTCCATAGGCGAAACCACCTGCCCAGAGAATGAGAAGAATGATCAGCAGTGCAATGATCGGATCCATAACAGCCTCACGGGATGTTGGTTCCCGTTAACGCGATGTACATCGAACCTTGCGAGAAGTTCGTGACAGTTCCGTTGCCGATGTTGCCAGTGCCGGACGTCATGCGCAACACGATATTCGTCGACGCGGTCCACGACGGAAGATCACCGATTTCGGTCGGAGTCGTTGATGGCGCAAGCGACGCACCAAGTTGGGCAGCAGTGACGCCGAATTGACCAGTTGCCGCATCCGCATCGACCGAGAGCAGATATTGATTGCCGCCAGCAGTCTTGCCAATCACGAACGAAAGTGTTGACGTTGTGCAAACAGACGCACACGCGAACGTTTGCGTGAGATCGACTATCACATGCTGAACGAACGTGCGTGGATTCGTTGTGAAGATCGTAACATCACATGTTACGGCTGCACAAACGAACGCAGTTCGGTCAACAGTTTCGGCGATGGTGAACGTGCGCGAAGTTGGTGTTGCATTCGCATTCTGCGAGATACCAGTAGCACCACCAAATCCCAATCCGGTCGATGAGGGGAAGATGTTACCAGCAGCGATGTTTCCACCAGCCACCAGACTTCCACTCATGTAGAGATGACGAGGTCGTGTCGCACCACTGGCACCAATGTCGTAGGTTGCGTCTGGCGAGAAGAGAAGTGGCTGATTCAATGGCGACGAGATGCCATTGTTTCGATTGCCACCACCATTCAGTCGTTGCGCAATCGCCGGCGCAATGGCAATGCCAAGAATCGCGATCGCAAGCGAGATCCTTAGTTGCAAACGATCCATGTGCTCACCGTTCCGCCAACGATGGCGGTTGAGATTCGAGTACGAACTGCTCGATGAACGCCAGTGATCTGATAAATGTCTTCCTTGTTGGCCGCAGACCACGTGACCACTTGCTCCGGAGCCCAGGTGCCAGCGAATGCATCCTGATCGGCAGTCTCGATCGTGACCGCACCAGCGGATGTTCCAGCACTCCAGATCACATAGACAGCAGTCTCACGACACCGAACCATGTCAGCAGCAGACGCAACGACCGACGTGCCACCAGCAGACTGCGCATTCAGCAGCTGCGCATTGACGCGATTGTCTTCCACCGCTCGAAGTCGGTCAACAGACGACAGGAAGAAGACATTGATGAGAGTGACCACCACTGCGATGGTCAGTGGAATGAAATCCAGTGCTCGTAAGATCTTCTTCAACATCCTTCCTCCTATACGATCGGATATCCGACCGCACCAGTGTCGCCTGGCTTCAGATCCACCACCGTATCCGGTGCGAACGTCGTTGCTTTCACGGCATCCCAACCCGACGCACCACCATCGATCTTGACTCCGTATTTCGTGACCGGAAGCACTGCGTTCCGGACGGTCAGACCAACTGGTGGTTTGATGAAATAGAATTGAGCCTGCAGATTCTTTCCAGCTGCCGTGAACCCATCGATCGTGACTTTCTGCGGACCCTTGTTGAACAAGAAGATCCGTCCCTGTCCCTTCCAAGGACCAGTGGGATCGAGATCCGATGCCATCACGTTACGGATGGTGACATCCATGAGCGGACCAGACGGATTCGTATCGTCCTGCCCGAGCAAGTTGAACGCACCACCACCGAATCGCATGAGACAACGTTCGAGTAGAATCCGTTGAACGGATGAGAACGGAGCCGTGTTGTTCTGATTCCGTGGTGTGAGCAAGCAGACATATCCGGTAGACCCACCAGAGATTCCTGCATACTCCATCACGGTGTCCTGAACGGTCACGTCGACAGCATTCTTCAGCTCGAGCGCCGTCTTAATCTGGGCTCCGAGAGTGTACCAGTTGGGGTTCTTGGAGAGGATGCACTTTTGAATCTGGATCTTCTGTGGTGTTCGCGAAGGGTTAGCAGGATCAGCACCGCCAAAGAGAATAGACTGAGCACCACCACCGAGATAACTGTTGTTGACCAAGAGACCATTGGTTCCATCCCATCCGCCGATGGCAGCGGCATCACGACCGACGAGCCAACACTCGTCAATGAAAGAATCCGTGATAATGGCGTCAGTGCCGTGAGGACAGAATCCACGATGCTGACCTTTCGCTGGGTCGCCGATGCTGACACACTGTTCGAAGACGAACCGGAGACCGTTGTCCACAACAATGGTCTGCTGCGGATCGGTCGATTTAAAGCACATACCACGGAAGATTGCGTCCGTGGCCTTGTTGGTCAGAGTCTGACCAGAACTAATGATCGTGACGGGACAGAGATTCGGTGTGATACGACCTGGTGGCAGGATGAGATTGCTTTCCCACGTCAGACGCTTCGTGGAGTTCAGCACTCCGTTGTAGGTTCCGGGTTCGAGTTGAAGTGTTGACCCTTCGGGTGCTGAATCATGGACCGATTGAAGAAGAGCACCAGCAGTAACCGGAATGATATTGTTCGTCGGCGGAGGTGGCGGTGGTGCTTGGAGTTCAACCAGAGCTTGTTGTAGCAGTTGGATCGCTTTGTCGACGCTCATGATTCCTTCAGATAAACATCAGCAGCAGCACGCACTGCTTCGATTGATTTCCGACTTTCACGAGTGAAGCCACCAACACCATCTGGCCAGATTTGCGTGTTGGCACCCTTGAGCATTGCTGACTGCTGACATGCAAGAACAAGGTAAGCGAATGCTTCTTCCGGCATGTTGATCAATTCAATCAGCAACGGTCGCCGACGGAGATCGATGTAAACGACTTCTTCCATCACGCGACCTTTCGCTGATATGCCTTACCAGTGAAACCGAACCGAGGTGTGATCGGAACACGACGAATCGTCGAGACCTCCTCAGTCAGGAACGCAAGTGCTCGGTTGTGCCATCCCTTGCGCCACTGCATCTGAGTTGAATCGCTGTAGATGATTTGTTCGTAATAGAGCAACCGAGATCCGACATAGAGCTCGTTCCAGTTGCGCGAATTGGCGAGAGCCTTCGTCTCAGGACCGATTCCGCCGTCAACTCGAGCAAGAATCAATTGCTGGAGCATCATGATCGCACGACGCACACCAGCATTAACGCCGAAATCTATGCAGTTGAGACGAATCTGATCAGAGAGATGATCGAACGGACGGATGTTCTGCGTGCGATAGATTTCACCAACCTCGTCTCGAGTGAGATTGCGCACATCGTTCGCGGTAAGCGAAAAATCGTGGCGCCAGATCCGAAGGTCATCAAGCGTGATCCCGAACTTCGTCGGTCCACCACGATCGTTGGAATCGTTAGTGAACTCAGATCCCTCGTGGGAAAGGATCATGTTGATGATGGCTTCGTCGGAGATCATCGGTCCTGCTTCCTTCTTGACGGAGTTTGTCCTTCGTTCGGAATCGGCGGAACCATCTTCCCGTCGGGAATATCATCTGTACGAACTGGCGTCGCACTGCCTTCGCGCGCCGCCAGAATCGACATCATCTTGGCAAGAACAGTCTGAAGTTCCTCATTCTTGGCCAAGAGAGTGGACAACTGCCCATCGGTCTGAATCTTGATCTCTTGAGCCTGTTCCTTGACTGCTTGCACCGTTGTATGGATGTCGTCTGCACGTTTCGCAGCGATATCTGCTTTCGTTGCGGCAACGTTTGCTTTCCCTTCAATCACATTAGTTCGGTCTACCAGAGTCTTGCGGTTTTCTTGAGTCCGGATTGCCGTGATAACCGTTCCAATGAGAGTTGCGATAGAGATGATGAGCTGAGGGATAGACGCGATGAAGATCTGCATCGGTGACAGTGGAGTCGTCGTAAGAACTTGAGGAGGTGTCGCCACAACTTGCTCGGCGACAAAGAGCAGCATGAACATATACATCATGATTGCTGCCTTGTTCCACCTTTCAGAAGCTCCGTCCATGCCCGATCAACCCACCAGTGAAAGCATGTGGGATCGTTCAGGAGCTTCGAGTGTTCAACGTTCGCGATCTTGTCGTTGAGATCTGCCATCGTGAACTCAGATCGATACTGCCATCCACCATCAAACCACTCTCCTTCCGCTTGGATACGATCGAAAGTCTTGTCGACCACATGGATCCACGTGCCTAGAATGCGCTTGCGACCGATCTCGATTGGGATCACCATATCATCGCGAACAGGAGTTCCGAACGT